>MDTC01122654.1_pt1 | contig 22887 bp, 21 predicted proteins | sample 811181 | NCBI WGS metagenome assembly MDTC01 (sample SAMN05326644, study PRJNA326480) | marine metagenome | isolation source: seawater | place: Pacific Ocean: North | collected 2011 | reverse complement strand
CTCACTGCAGAAACTGCAGAGAGAGCAAGGAACATTGCAATTAGCACGCTCATTATTTTCTTATTCATGTTTTTTCACTTCCTATATTTTTGGTTGTTGTTACACAGAGAACCCGCTGTTCTCTCTTTCCAAACACTCAGCCCACAGAGTGGGAGGGGTGTTTTGGGATTCAAACGATGCTACGCACTGTATGCGTGTTGTTTTCAAGGCGATGACAAGAGGTTTTTTGCCGACAACTTCGTTGGCTGCCGCAGACATGAACTGGCTCGCAGTCATGCTTATTTGTCTCTTGTCTTGTGCCTTGTATTGTTCCTCCAAATGCATCGTTTTTCACGGGTTAGGTCTAGGGAACCCAACGTTCCCTCTACACATTGGAACGGACCGACCCTATATGAAAGGCGCGACGGCGTGATTCGTTTATCCCTCGAGTGTATAGACTGGAGGGAGGAGAATTGCTGCTTGTTGATTGAGTACAAACCGGGCAACGATATCTGCGAGATTCGCGTCTTCAAAAGCGTGAAGTCGTTCACTTCCATTACCAGATGCTGGAGCCCAAAGCTGCAGGGGCTTCGCAGAACGGCTCAGTGCAATTTTTGCTGCGCGAATGGCGTTTGAACCCGGCAATCCAACGCTGCCCGTGGAGTCAAGTCCGAGATGGTGGATTAAGCGGCCCTGTCGTACGCCGTCCTTGCCTTCCAGTGCAAGCATTCCGAGGATAGTAAATTGATCTCTTTTGGAAGCATCCCATCTTGTGTAATCGCCCTCAAACCTTTGCGATAAGTGTTCTAAAAAGCCACTGTATTGTTTTGGCAGGTTATCAAACGAAAGCGCCTCGACAGTTTTTCTCCGAGGTAAATGCGCATCTTTAGGAAGTATTTCTTTGAAATCGCTCCACTTATGTGCAGTATCGATCCAATTCGAAAGACGTTCTGCAAAGAACGGATCTGCGCCCCTCCAATTCCAAACACTTCTTTTGATAAGTTCAGGGGCTACATTGGAGAATCCTTCAGGGTCTCTCTCTGCGAGAGTTTTGAGGGCTTTCAAATATTTTTCATTCTTTGCTTTCTGCAAAGACTGCTCTGGCGGCATTATTTTGTGGTTGTTCCCGGTTACATAATAAGGTTCTTTCTTGTTGATTTGCTTTGATTTCATTGTATCTCCTCTATTTTGCGTGATTTTCGCGCTTTTTGATAAATATTGGCGAGAAAACCGCCGCAGCATTCCTTTTATTTATTGTAGAGCGGATGCTCCTGTGGTTCATATTTTCTTGATTATGTGAAATTACAACGGTATATGAACAATTCATGTTCACTTTTCGGCTAAAATTCCTTCATCATTGACCGATGAGGGCCAATTCCTTTGATCGAATACGGCTCATCAATGAGCGTCCATCCTTGAGACAAATAGAATGGAATGGCAATTTCCCTAGCCTGTAAAAGTCCGATTTTAGCACCAAAATGCTCTTTTGAAGCATTTTCAAGAGCACTGAGCACTGTTGCAGCATGCCCCCGGCGTCGAGCCTCCGGCCGAGTACCCATTTGCCGGATTTGAATAGCCGGCCTGTTTGAAGAGTCTGCCAACGGCCCAAAACTCGGGCAGCGGGTTGCGCCTGGCCCTGCATGGTCAGGGGCTGAACCGTCGCTGTCTGCTGGAATGAGGTGCGCCCTGCCAACGGCAACGACTTTGTCCTCATGTTCAACCCAAGCATGGATAGCTTGGTCATCATCTTCAAGGATCTCTGCACCTCTTGGAAATCCGATAGGTTCGCGCAAAACTGCATATCTGCAATCATAGTACGCCAGCGAAGGGGGTGAAGGGGGCTTGGAAATGTGCCAGTGAGGTGTCAATATATTCACATCCATGCAAGAATAAGGAAAACAAGCAGCGCTCCAAGGAGTGCTAAATAACTTCCAAGGGCCGAGAGAAGGCCGATTCCAAGTGATTTCTTTTGCTTAACAAATGCAAAAATTACCGCACCAACGTAAACAAACGGAAGGAAACAAACTGAGGTTTCCAAGGCATTAAAGAAGAAATGGTCGTCTACAGCGGGGTCATGAAATTCAAGAGCGATGTGCACTTCCTCGATAGAGGAGTTGGTGAGTTTGAACCAAATCGTTGAGTTCGAGGCAGAGTAAGCCCCTATATCCTCTCGAGAATCGTTACCGGTGCTTTGGTTGAAGACAGACTCTCGAACTATCCATGAGTTTTCGTAGCCCGCATAACTATCATATCCACAGGAAAGAGTGAAGTTCGTAGAATACGGGCCATTGTTGTAACAGTAATCAAGGTTCATCGTACTTGAAACTTGGAATTGTTCTACAAAATAGCCTTCTTCGTTAACCTCGATCACTCTTTCTTCAAAGGCATAAGGGTCGAAGGCTTCTTCGGCAAAAAAGAAGAGTAAAATCACGAGAAAGCCGACCGCATAAGGGAGAAAGAAACCCAAGAAGAATTGCTTCCACTGCATTTTCTTCTCGACAGGTGCTTCTACAGAAGCATACCCGCTCGAAGTAAACTCACTCACCGTGCCGGAGAGAGTTATCGTTGCAGGAGGGGGTGAATTTGTAGAATCAGCATCCTGCGCCTCAACTTCAGCGTTGTCCCCCTCCATAACTCACCGTGCAACGAGGATAAAATAAAATCATGGGAGTCAGAAAAAAGGCGCAAAATGGCTCGGTTGTTTTGAAATAGAACTGGTTATTCCGATAGAATACTGCACGGGTGTCGGAGCGGCTACGTCGGGGATTGCAAATCCTCTTACCTGGGTTCAAATCCCAGCCTGTGCTCTTTGTAACAAACCATAGTTGTGACTTTACTTTGACGCGCAGTCTTGATATCAAAGAACAGATTGGTTTGACTTATCCAAAGAAGTTCTCTATTTGGGGGTCATGCACATGCCTGAAATCAATCCTGCTTTGGAAAATGTCGGCACGGGGTTTGCTGCATTTCTCTCACCGCCAGGGCCTGAAGTAATTCGTTTTACAGTCGGCCAGCCCGATTTCGATACACCGCTACCAATTGTAGAAGAAGCGAAGGCAGCCCTTGACCGTGGGGAAACAGCCTACACCCGAACCCAGGGCTCAGTCGAATTATGCCAAGCTGTAGCAGAGCACCTCACGATCCATAATATCAAAGCAAACCCGGATGATGTCGTCGTTACTCCCGGGTGCAAGCAAGCGGTACTCTATGCGATGATGGCGACACTTGAGGCTGATGATGAGGTTCTGCTTCTCTCTCCCGCATGGCCTTCCTATGATGGAATGCTCAAACTCCTCAACTACGTGCCGGTTCATGTTCCAGTCCGACGAGATAATTACCACCCCGATTTCAACGCTCTTGAGGCTGCCGTTACAAGTAAAACCAAAGCGATAATGCTGAACTCTCCGAACAACCCTACTGGGGCGGTATACACACCGGAAGAAATACAGCAACTCCTTGATTTTGCCACAAAACACGACTTGTGGATAATTGATGACATGATTTACGCCACTTTGGCGTGGACCGATTATCCCTACACCTCTCCAAGTTCGCTGCCTGGAGGCGCTGAACGAACGATCACCATCGGAGGGTGGTCGAAAGGTTGGGCAATGACGGGATGGAGATTAGGTTGGATTACTGGACCGAAACGAGTGATGGATGGCGTTAAGAAAGTCAACGTGAGTGCTGCAACACACGTTGCTACATTCATGATGCCTGCGGCAACAGTCGCTTTAGGACTAAAAGAAGAAACTGCAATGATGGCGGCATCGTTCAAAGAACGAAGAGGAATCATCCACAAGTTATTGATGGATTTACCCGGCGTTATTGTTCCAGAGCCAGAAGGGGCATTCTATGCACTTTGCGACATAAAGGGGACTGGGATGTCTGATATTGAATTTGCAACACGAGCGCTTGAAGAAGCCGGCGTTCAGTTGATTCCAGGCTCTCTCATGGAAGGGGGCGAAGGTTTTGTCAGAATTTCGTATGCAACTTCTGCTGAAAATATTCGAGAAGGTGTACGTCGATTGAGCGTGTGGCTCAACTCGCTGTGATTCGATAGAGCGTTCCGCCGCCGCCGAATGTTGCGTAATACAAGTCTCCATCGGGCCCAAATCGAAGAGGTAGCGGGGTGCCTAAGTCAGTAGCAAAACGAGTTACTTTACTGTCCCATTGTTCTACAGGGTTCGTGCTGTTTGTTTCGGAAGGAGTGAAATCTATTCGGACGATCTCATGTCCTTTTGGCAACAGTGTGTTCCAAGATCCGTAAACGGTTGCATAAATTGTATGGCCTTCACTCGCGTTCAATCCGGGCAACAAGGAAGAGTTCGGGCGCACATCCATTCCGTTCATGGAAGAATGGGGGGTCCATCGCGCTACAGGGCCAAGCGTCCCCTCTGGAATCGGATGATCAGGGTCATCATCCGGCCACCCATATGCTGCACCCAAAACCAGGAGATTGATTTCTTCATCCGGATGGTCGCCATCCCAATCACGCCCATTATCTGAAAATAAATACCCCATTCCAGATACCCAAACCCCGTCAAATGAGTTCCGAACACCCGAGGCAAGGACTCCATGTTCCCCCGTATCAGGGTCAACCCAAAGTAAAGCAGCATTGCGGTTGTCGCCTTCATCACAGACATTGCATGTTGAACCACTGTGCCAGATTAAGGTGCCATTAGGAAAAGCATTGATGGCGTTCGTTTGGTGGTTGCCACTCGGAATTCCTTCAACCAAAACCGTTGGGTTTTCCAAAGAAAAGTTCGTATTGTCATACCGAGTAAGTTTGCTTTCTTCAGAAACAAAGACATAGTTCTGCGAAAAATGTACGCCGTGCGGATTGTTGAGGCCTGAGAGAAGAGTCGTTGAAGAGAACCCGTCTGAAGCGTTGAGAGAAAGCAAGCGCCCGCCGTCTCGGTCACACATCAGAAGATGATTATCATCAGCCCATTCAAGGCATGTTGGCCCACCAAACCCTGTTGCAATCTTCTCGATAGCATACCCGTCAACAACTTCACTGTTTAACGGTTCAACGTAAGGATAAATCTCACGTGCCACAAGTAAGAAGAAGAGAATCGAGGCAATCGGTAGCGCATCTTTGCCAATGCCCATGGGTAGGTTAGCAAACCAATGCACATGAACTCTCGGGCCAAAGAAAGGTGTAAAGACTCATCTTAGCTAACTCAAAGTTCGCCGGTGGCGGCAAGAATTGCGAACATTGCCCCATAGAACAGGACGCCAAGAAGGGCTAGACCAATGGTTATCCAAGAGATGACTTGAGCTGCTTTTGCTGTTCCTGCATCAGGGTGACCTGGTTGGCTGCCGGTCGTTGCTAATGCACTGTTCGCCATGATAAGTCCAGGGATTGCAGTACAGATAGAGCAGCCAACAAGACCGAGAACGCCAAGAACGAGAGCTAACGTTGCTTGAGTTGGAGCAAAGTATCCCATTGCCATACCTGGCTGAAGAGGGATTTGATTTCCGAGTTGACCGGGTTGTTGATCCCATACTCCACCTTGAATGACCTGCTGCTGTGGCGCATCCGAAGTACGCCGTGGAGGGTTTCCTTGCATAATGTCTGCTCGATTAAACCTTTAATTAAGATTTCACCAAGAATTTTCGCCTTGAACTTCTATCATGATAAACCTTGAACTTCAATCATGATGAATACTGCAAAAATAGCGATGGCGAGAAGCATCAGCCCAAGGGTAATCCAACCAATCACTTGAGCGACCTTCGCAGTACCTGTGTCTGGATGACCCGGCATGCTTTTCGTGAGACTTACAGCGCTATTTCCCATAATTACGCCGGGAATGGCAAGAAGGCCACACAGTGGGAAACAAGCAAACCCACTGGCTAAACCAACTATCGAGAAAATCAAAGCAGTAGTTGCATTTGTTGATGGATAGTATGCCACTTGTATCCCTTGGGGTGGAAAGCCTGCTTGCTGAGGAGGAGCCTCCCATACGCCCCCTTGAATGATCTGTTGAGGAGGGGGTGAGCCTTGCATAATTTCGCCTCAATGTGATTATTTGATTGTGAATCTAGATTAAAGCAGAACCATTTCACAGTCACCGAGGCGTGTTCGGGCAACGGTGTGGTCCGGGTCGATAGCAAGGACGGCTCGCCATGCTGCAGCCGCCTCTTCATGGCGTTCTTGCTGATGAAGGGTTGCAGCGATGTGAAGACGGGAGTCAAGGTGATTGCCATCGCATCGAACCGCAGCTTGGAAGTCATCGAAGGCCGCATCAAGTTCTTTCAGTTCAAGGTAAAGCAATCCACGTTGATGCCATGCTGGTGCATGGTCTTGATTGAGGCGAATCGCTTCGTTAAGAGGGCCTTCAGCACGCTCAGGTCGCTTAAGTGAAAGATAGCAAGAGCCGAGTTGTGTCAAAGCGTGATAGTGATGAGGAGATGTCTCGAGAACCATCTTCAAGTCATCTCTTGCATTTTCCCACTCTGTCAAAAGCATGAATCCTTCTGCACGACGGAGGCGTGCAAGAGTGAGCGAGGGTGCAAGGTCAAGCAGGATTTCAGCATCATCCAGAACTTTTCTACCTTCTCCCATTGCCATCAAAGCGCTGCATCGGTTAAGACGGGCACGGATGTGCGATGGGTCAGAAGCGAGTGCCTCATCAAATTGCATGAGTGCCTTATCGAGGTGTCCGGTTCGTGCCGCTATGTTTCCACGAACATAACTGACAGTGGCTGAATCGCCATGAATCGCAGCGGCTTCGATATGCTTCGTTGCTGCGGAGATGTCATTCAAATCCAAAGCGAGGAGAGCTGCCTCTGAAGAGGCTGAAGGGTCTTCTTCTGGCAAGAGGCGTAAGGCTCGAGAAATATCTTCTTCTGCACCTGGTAAATCACCAAGCAGGCGCTTGGTTCGGGCAAGACCAAGCCAAGCGACGCCGCATTCTCGGTCGAGACGCAATCCATCATTGAATGCGGTAACGGCTTCGGCAAGCAGGGTAGCATCCGTCTCGCCCGTTCCATCACGACCCCGGTCTGCACGAGCGAGGTGCAATCGACCTTCGATGACGTGGAGGAGGGCATGGTCAATGCCAAGAGGTGTTTCATCAAGGAGGGTTTGAGCCTCTGAAATAGCACCGTTCAACAACTTGCGGCTTGCCATTCGTGCTCGCAATTCTGCATTGTCTGGGCTTTCGAGCAATGCCCTGTCAAGTGCTTCTTGTGATTCAGTGAGTTTTCCACTGGCCAACAATAAATCAGATTTCAAGAAAACCAGTTCCGTGCCACCAGCATCAAGAGCGACGGCGTGAATTGCTGCTTTGAGCGCCTCTTCCAAACGGTTCGCCATTGGAGCGAGTAATTTCGCAAGTAGACCCCAAGCATCGCCATTTTGACGGTCGATGTCCAAGCATCGTTCAACCGCCTGTTGGGCTTTACCATGTTCTCCATCATCATACAATAATTGAGCATAGCTATACCAGTCATCAGAACGTTCAGGGTCATCCGCCAAGGCCAATTCAATGGCTTCAAGCGCTTCTGAACGAGAACCTGCTCGGGCCCGGAGGCCCGATAGAAGGGAACGGTCGGCAGCTGTATCAACGCCCAGTGCCTCAAGCCGGCGAACATCTCTTTCGGCTTCTGCATCACCGAGTTTGGCGAGTAAATGGGCGTGAGCACGCAGTAATTCTGGTTGATCGGGATTTACTGTCATACGTGCTTCAAGCCAATGCCTGCGGAGTTCTTCATCGCCACGAAGCAATGCAATGTGCTCCAGTGCTTCGAGAATATTTTGATTTCCTGGAGAGGAACGGTAAGCAATTCCAAGACATGATTCTGCCCAGTCATATCGTCGGAGTAACAAGCAAGCATGCCCAAGACGGTGTGCTGCTACTGGATTCAAACCCAATGTTTCTGCATGAATTTGTCTGGATTGAAACACGTCTAAAAGTCGAGAAAGCAAACTCTCTGATGCTGAAGAAAGTAAACTTTCTGCACCGATTTCTGATTCGGTTGAAAGCGGTGAGATGAGGGTTTCAAGTGCTTCTAATGCTTCGAGATGAGAGGCTCCTTGCCCCACATGTGTCGCACTCTCATACTGGCTGATAACCGAATGAACAAGAAGCGCTCCATCGATTTCAGGATGTGTCGCTCGAAGAGCCTCAACCATTCCTGTCATCTCAGAAAGCTGCTTCTGCAGAGTACTGACTTCCATATTCAAATGTGAAAAATGAGCGGCTTGTCCTTCCTGAAGAACAACTGCGGTTTCGGAGAGGGTTTGAAGGCGAGCATCGGCCTTACGAAGCCAGAAACCAGCGCCTCCACCAGCGCCAATACAAGCGAGTCCAAATACGGCAGTTACGGGGTCCATTGAGGCTCACCCGAACTTTGCCCCTTTATGGTCTGCGGAGGAATTGATGCCTTCGGGGCGGTTTTACACACCCCGGCGGATTTACCGAAATGCGTCTGTTTTTTGCTGTGGTTAAGCGAAAAAGGGTTCAAAAAACCTACCAGATACAGTGTTTCTTCGCTCACATTGAAAGGCTCTCGGGCATCTTGGGTGATTGGGGTCGAAGAATGGATGATAACGAAGACGATGAAAATCGCCCTTGGTATCATGAGCGTTTGATGGACTTAGAGCATGAAGGCTGGAACATTGTTTCCATAGAAGATTTTCTCTCCGAGAATGAAGAACTGGTAACGGAGCGATGGCTCTATGTCGATTTCGCAGTTGAATTGTCTCAAGAACTCCTTGAACGAACTGGTTACTTGGGCGATGCTGCTTCTCAACGCTCCCTTGAACAAAGTGAACTTTGGGAGGAAGAACTGCGCGACCCAATGAATGCCGAACGTATCCTTGAAGAATACCGTGAGTGGGCGAAGGATTGGCGGCCTTGGGAATTGATTCTCCATAGCGCTCTTAGCGATTGGCAAGATGCTGGCAAGGAAGGAGAATACGCTTCCTTCATGGCGCGATTCGATGCTTTAGATATCTCCTCATTGCCATCGACGCTCATTCTTTCTCCACTTCTTTCGAATCCCGACGCTTCAGTTGAAATCGACGAAGCGCTTTCAACACTTGAGAGTGATGAGGCAAGGCAAAGAACTGCAATTTCAAATGCTGGGACTACGCTTGTTGAAGCAGGTTTTGACGTCGGTGAACTCGAAAATATGCCGATTATTGACGCCCTTGACTGGATTGCTCAGCTTCACGACCTCCATGATTTACATGAAGAGTTGCGGCTCCTCATCGCTGAACAGATTGCTCTTTTTGATCCAGAATTAGCCGCCCATCATGAGGAGAGAAGGCGTGAATTAATCCATCAAACCTCACATGCTGAACTGAGAAATTTCCGTTTACAAATGGACGCTATTGCAGATAATCTTCACCAGCGATTAGCGAATATAAACGATTTATTGAATCGCTGGAGGGAAAAGGGAATCCAATTCCCTCATGCGGACAGTATCCGCCCGATTGAACTGCTTGAATGGGAGACAAATCTGCCGGAGATAGAAGCCTCAATACAAATTCACATGAATGCCCTTGAGCGTTGGAATCAAATCACAGCGGTTTGGAATGACGGTGCGCTTCCCGGGGCACAATATGCTGGAGTCCTCGAAAATACTGAACAGTTCATCGACCATGTCGACCATCTTGACCAACAATGGAAACAGTATGAATTGGAAGCGATGATGATCATTGAACACTATGAAGGAAGGGGGATTGTCATGGGTGACTGGAGTGATGAAATCTTGAGAGACCCTCGGAGTGCATTGCAGCAGTTGAAAAAGAACGAACATCGTTTTGAAGAAAGGCTTGGTTGCATCGATAATTTACTCAGCCTCGATACATCCTTTGAGGGAAGTGAAGAAATTGATGCGCGGATTGAAGTTTTGAAAGAGCTTGATGTCGATATGGATGTGTTGCAAAACACCCGAGAATTGATTGAAACATATGCCAAGCGTGGAGCAAGACACCGCATCATGTTGGATCAAGATTGGCGCGAATTGGTAGCACAAGGAAAAGCAGATGAATCGTTGCCGACTGCGAGTTTAAGTCTCCAAGAATATGAAGACGAGATTGGGCTCCTTCGCCGGTTTGGAACCTCGTTATCATCAACAACGGATGGAAACTCTATCGTTGCAGGTGATATTCATGCTCGCTTGAAAATGCGCATTCAGCAAGAGTTACTTGGTTTAGAATCCGTTGGATGGAGCGTTCATCAATTATTGCGAGAAGTCGAAAGTGACGTTGTCACAACCGCTCAAAAAATCAATGCGTTCCGGTCACATGTCGCATCTTATTCACAACTTGTTCGAAGATTAAGCCCTCTTCCATGGGAGAGGGATGTAGAGTTAGCGCTTGAAGTTCAAGAACAATTGAAAGACCCTACGCAGCTTGGCCCTCTTTCAGAAAAAATACCCCTTCTCATCAAGCACCTTGCAACTAAAAAGAGCGAAGACGAATCGTTTACTTTTGAAGCATGGAAGCCAGCCCCAATTCGACAAACGCTCGTCCCCGTCCCTGAGAGTTTTGAGCGACAAACAATGATTCCAAAAGACGCTCTAGAAGATGCACATGAAGCGATTCTTGAAGCGATGGAACCTGAAACTCCAGATCCTGAACCCGATATTGAAGCAGTGGATGTTGAAGAGAATGCGTCCGTAGAAATTACTCAAAGTGAAGAAGAAGTTGTTGAAAAAGAGCAGCCGAAGCAAGAGGTCCGTGTTGAAATTTCAGCAACAGAAAGAATTCCAAAAGAAATTGAGACCGTGAAGCATATTACAGAGCCAATCGTCTACACCAATGTTATACAATTCCTTGAAGCGATAAATATGAGTGGTGTGGCAGATGATGTATCGATGAACGGAGCGGATGCAATGCCGAATGTTCGACGTCAATTGGCAAACCATGTTGGCGTCTCACCTCGTGATACCCGCGTGGACAGAATACTGCGTTTAGCACTTCGATTGTTACCGCAAAACAAACCTTCTGATGTATCCCACTCAGAATTATTAGCAAAAATTGGCGGTAACCTCAAACCAATGAAGCGCTGGATGCGCGCTCGACTTGAAAATCGCCACTCAGGTTCATCGGATGCGTTTCTCGAAGATGCCCTCAACTTAGGCAAAGCACTACGACGAATCCCCGGGCCAGGATTCCCTCTACCACTCGAAAAAGATGATTATGAATTGCCAGATTCGAGCGACACTGAACAACTCGAATATGAAGTCAAACAACTTCTTGCGCTCATGAACCTCCCCTCAGCGGGAGGAATAATTGCGTAATCAAGAGAGTTCGTTGAGTAAATCACTCTGCTCTTCTTCACTCAGTGTGTCTTCAACCGGCGATGCTTTCACGGCAATCTCAGGGGCATTTGGAAGAGGTGCATCCAGAGGGATTGGGCCATCAGGTAAGCCAAGAGGAGGGGGGAGTGGCATTCCACCCGGGGCATTCAGCGGAGGGGGCGGGGGCAGTGGCGATGCTGGCGCAGGGGGAACAAGGGCCGGTGGAGGAGGCAGGGGTGCTGCAGGTATGACAGGTGCTGCTACGGGCGGTGGTGCTATTGGTGCTGGGAGGGGCGTTGTTGGAGGAGCAGTGGGTGGGCCGGCCATTGGCTTCGCTTCTAGTGGAATTGCTTGAGGGGGCGCTGGAATCGCCACGGGTTCCACCGGTATCGATTGTGGAGGGGTTGGAATTTGCATTGGCGCTGGAGGTTGTTCTACCTGGACAGGCGGAGGTGTTATTTTCGGAGCGGGCGCTGCAAGTGCAGCGTGGAATTGTTCGAGGGCTTCGGTCTTTAGTTCACCATTTCTCAATAATCCAGCCATTTCAGAACCAAGTAAAGCCATACTTGCTCGGAAAAAAGGTCGATTTGTGCCATATCCGCGCAGAGTATGAGAGAGTGTCCCTCCCGCATTCGTAAACTCAAGATGATGCGTTTCAAGGTGCATTGAAGACCAATTCCAAACGCCAGCAGCAACTAGAAGAACGCCAAAAAAGTTGAAGACGGTGATTGATGAAAGAAGGAACAGCGTCCCCAAAAGAGCTGAGCTGAGCCAAAGGAACTGGTGTTTATGCATCAATTCATTGTGTTGGTGTTTGAATCCAGTGATTTCTCTTTTCATCGAAAGTGAAACTTTCAATCTTCGCTGACCGTCATCATCAAGCCGGGACTCGATGATCCGAAGGAGGTCGTCGTCAACAACAAGTGACGTGGTTTTTCTCCCATCGGCAGATTGTTGCAGCGGATACTCAGTCACTGTTTCATCATGGAATTGGCGCAGCAGTGGCGCTGCTCGAATCGGGAGTTTCCACCCTTCCTGTTCTGGAACAACAAGAGGTGTTTCGTCATCTGTTTTTTCCAAAACTTGCTCGTCGAGGGTTTCTTGTTGAGGTTCTTGTTCAACCTCTTGGGTTTCGGGCGCTTCCTCTTCAGGAGCAGGTTCCTCATCAGAAGTACCGAATGGGTCAGTATCATCATCTGGCCATTCAGTGCTTTCGCCTTCGCCCATACTTAGACGAGAGTTGAGGCAATAGATGAAGGTAGTCGTCTTCAGCGGTGAAGTTCTGCTAACCAAGACTTGACGCCTTCACGTTCAGCATACCCTTTGCCGGCTTTCGTACCAATAACGGTTTCAATAGCGGATTCAGAAGCAATCTCGAGGGTTCGCTCGCTGACCGGGCCGTTGAAAACAATCGCAACCGCGCCGTCAGCGCTTCCTGCAACCTTTGAAAGTGTAGACGGTCCAACAGGTTCTGAAACAGTTCCATCAACCATGACAAGAACAGCTTTGTTCTTGTCAAGAGCATCAAGATGGTCAAACATCTCTTGAACTTCGGCAGGGGCTTCAGCGGATTCGTAAACTTCTTCCATATCGTCAGCCCAATTCTTGTCTGGAACGCCGGCTTTTTCATCATCTGCTGCTTGCTTCTTACCAAGAGTGTGGGCGAACTTCTTCGCTTCGACTTTCATTGAAAGGCACTTTGTAACTGTCTTTTGAGGCAGTAATTCCCATTCTTGTCCAACAGGAGCTTGTGCAACGAAATCAACCTTCATGGTCTCCACCAATTGGCTGAATAACATCTCGCCGCCACGGTCACCGTCAATAGCAAGAACGACCGTTTCTTTACCATTGGCAAGATCGATGAGTTCTTGTTTCATTGTCCCAGCACCATCAGCACTGATTGCATTTTTAACGCCGCAATTCAGCAAATTTCGAACATCGTTTCGGCCTTCAACAATAATCAGTGAAGACGAAGATTCGACATTCGGCCCACAGGTGAGCCCGTGGTAACTTGTCGCAGTGCCTGTTGTCATAACAGAGCGTACTTCTTCGATAATGGTCTTGGATGCTGCTTCGCCGGAATTGACGAGGTTCAGCAACAGTTCTTTTGCACGGTCGACAACAGCTGTGCGCTTTGTAGCACGGATGTCTTGGATTTCTACAACTGAAATCTTTGCGTTGCATGGTCCGATTCGGTCAATAGTTTCGAGTGAAGATGCAATGATTGCAGTTTCAACGTTGTCAAGGCTGCTTGGAATCAAGATAAGTCCGTGCACCTTTCCGCCTTTGGATTCAATCTCTACGTCAACGTGACCAATGCGGGCTGTACGTTGCAATTTGCGTAGTTCAAGTTCATCACCGAGAAGACCTTCTGTTTGGCCCATGATTGCACCAATAATGTCCTTTCGTTGAACGGTTCCATTTACTTTAATATCGGCGCGGATCTGATATTTCATTGCCTTGCCTTGCTTTGAGCCGCCTGAGCGACCACCTGAGTTGTGTTTTCGAGCCATTTTTATTTCTCCTTCTATCGACATCCCATTCCAAGGATGATGGGCCGGAGCCCATCGCTCAATTGCTGCAATTGTGAACAAATTCACAATGCGTGAAAGGGAGGTGGATGTCTATCCGACCTGTCGACTCCTTTTGAATCCTCTTATGGTTATCCGGGGAAAATTGTTTCTTTTCTATACAAGAGTTTCAAGAAGAGAAGCGCGCTGGGCTTACGCGTGACGACCTCGACATCTCGGAACTTGGATGTATTTCGCAGCACCGTAGAAGTTATGCTTGCCGATGGTAGGCTAACTCGTGAAGAAAAAAGGCTCACTATCAAATTAGGCAGTGCTTTAGGATTGACTGAAGATCAACCTGCTGAAATCTACAAAGCGATTCAGAACAAAGAAGAATCAGACCCGGGCGAACTAGTTTCAATGGATGAGGCCCGAGAAATCTACACAAAAGTGTTCGAAGTTGCGATTGTAAACGCCTCTCTTTCCCGAGACGAATTCCGCGTTCTTGCGCATCTGCGCTCACTTTTTGAAATCGGCGATGATGAACACCTTGCAATTGAAACACAATTGCGTGAAATCGTCAAAGAAAAATTCGAAGACCCTGGCGTGGTCGACAAAATGCTTCACACCCTGCGCGACTCGGTAGGTCTGGTCGGCGATATCTTTGATACCGTGCGAAAAAAGACAACCGATGGTGGCCGCAGTGAATGAAAAGGTAGCCCTTTACCTTGGAGAGCCAAATCCTAAGTTGATTCGCTCACAACGCAAGATGTTGAAATTCTTGAGAGGCGCATATGCGGCCGGAGTTCCCGGCATGATGGCAAAACCTTCGACCGACCTGTTGGCGAATGCTGGCGGCTATTCATTCCACTATGGCTGCCCGAATCCAGAAATGAGAGACATTGCATCTTGGATACTCACCAGTGGTGAAGAGAAGCCTCGCCGCATCGCCAAATTAATTCCTGCGCTTTGGAAAAGGCATGGGCAAGAAGACCTTGTGTTGGCTGGTTTGTTGCTTGCGAACATGTCTGAAGAAGACTTGGGAGAATCCCCATGGATGGCTTTTATTCATCTCCTAGGGGAGCGGGAACCGTTGGGAGCATTGCTTGAGATCGGTGAAGAATTACTGAGAGGGGGGCATGAGATACCTGATGATGCATGGTTAATTGCCATGGCTGGACAAAGTGAACTCTGGCACCAGGTTGCAGTCTTGTTCCTCTCGCTCAGAAAAGAGGATTTGAGTGATGTTCGAACACTGATTGTTACCGCCCCTGCTGGAGGCGAACTGTTCGAAAGGATTCGCAACCGTCTGCTTACATCGGAGAATTGAAGCCCTTGTTCGGATACCGTGTGAGTATGAGTGAACGTTTTCTACCGACCGATGACCCCGTGCTGGAATCTGTACTGCAGTGGACAGTTACGCGAGATGCTCAAGATGTTCGACGCTTGTTGGAATGGTTGCCTGAGGCTCGCTCAAGCAGAGAGCGAAAGGCACTCCTCGACCGTGTACGGGGGCTCCTCTCAGAACTCGAATCGGCCCTCGATGGTCTTGAAACCCTCAAATGAGGCGGCAATATGGTTACTGTGCTCATACTTGCAGGTGGCAAAAGCGACCGGATGGGCCAGGATAAAGCGTTGATGGACGGGGGAGTGGCGCATTTACGTGCTCTTGCGCTTGATGCTGAGGTTGAACGAATTATCACCTTGTGTGGTGATGATAATCGTATACCGTTGTTTGAGGGGGAAGTTTGGCCAGACCCGCCCCAATGTACTTCTTTACGTGAAGTTCTCGAATGGGCTTTTGGAAAAATTGAGGGGGCGATTCAACTGATTCCTTGTGACGCTTTTCAATTACAGCGAAGTGGCCTCGAATTTTTGCTCAACTGCGGTGGTGGCGTTCCATTCGATGAACATGGAAAGCGCCAACCACTACTGGCTCACTGCCCGGGTAAATGGACACCCATTCTCTCGGGTAGAGACGTGTCTTCACTGTTTTCAAACCTGCAGGACCTCGATGCAGGCAAGCTCACAAGGCAGATGAAAAATTTCAATACGCCAGTGGATTGAGATTACTTCACAATTCGATCGATGATTCGAGGATACAGAAGGTGTTCTTCGATTTTAACCCGCTCAGAAAGAGTTGCTTCATTATCGCTGGGGAAAACTGGAACACGTCGCTGACCCAGTATCTCGCCCGAATCCATTCCTGCATCAACATAATGAACGGTGCAGCCTGAAACCTTGACGTTTGCCGCTAACACATCGCGATGTGCATGCGCGCCCGGGAAAGCAGGTAAAAGAGAAGGATGGATGTTGATGATTCGAGGGCTCCATTGTTGGACAAATTGCGGCGATAAGAGACGCATGTAGCCGCTAAGAAGAATCAGTTCAACATTGTGTTCTAATAAAATTGGGTGTATGAGTTGCTCATGCTCAAGGCGACGTTCGTTTTTGTTTGAACGCATCGGTGGCAGCGGAATACATGCCGATTTAATGCCAAGGTTCGAAGCCTTTTCAAGCCCCGCTGCATCAGATTTATCGGAAAGAACCAGCACTGTTTTATGAGCACATTCAGGAAATTCTTGCTGGTAACGAATCATAGATTCCATGCCCGAGCCTGAGCCGGAAATGAATACAGCACATCGAATCGGGTCCGAGGGGGTTGCTTTGCGCAATGGACCGGGGCCCTCTGTCATATTGGGGGCTATTATGCAAACAACTTGAGCCCTTCGGAAAATTTAGACCATCACTAGTGAAGCTCTTATCATGAGGTTTTTAAAAAAATTCAAATGGTGAAAAGCCTGCTTTCATTTAATCTTCAGCAGGGACGCCCGTATATTTGTGAACGGTTGATTGACCAGCTTGAATGTCGACATCTGGTAAAATTCCATGAATGATAAGGCGAAGACTACCAAGGCCGAACCAGAAAGCCATTTTCCAAGCCTGAGTGAGGTGTTTCAAATATGAAATGTTGAGGTCTTGCAGATGGCCCATGATTGTAGCCTTGCACCCCTCGTCTTAAACAATCGCAATTTCTTACCTTGTTTCTATCAATGACGGAACAATCGATGCCCCGTGAACAGCATTGAAACACCAAGTTCGTCTGCTGCATCGATGACTTCTTGGTCACGAATTGAGCCACCTGGCTGAACAATCGATGAAGCCCCTGATTCTGCTGCTTGTTCCAGTCCATCTTTGAATGGGAAGAATGCATCGGAGGCGAGCACGCATCCCTTGGCCCGTTCTCCTGCTCTACGTGCTGCAATACGAACGGCTTCAACTCGACTTGTTTGCCCCGGGCCAATACCAACTGTCGCTGTTCCTTGAACCATGACAATGGCGTTTGACTTCACCTGCTCACAAATTCTTACGGCGAATTTCATACTCGCAATTTCCTCTTCACTTGGAGATTTTTTCGTGACGACTTTGGCTTTCTCCCAATCGATTACAGGTGCTTCTTCGGTTTGCACAAGCCAGCCGCCTTCGATTGGTTTACGGACGAGAATTCGCTCAAGGGAAGCAAGTCGATTGTTCGGCGAATCGATGGTAAGAATGCGTCGGTTTTTCTTGAGCATAACGATTTCTTTTGCTTCATCGCTGTAAGCTGGAGCCATCAATACCTCAATGAACAGCCCTTCCATTGCTTTGGCAGTATCAGCTTCAAGTGGTTCATTGAAGCAAATGATCGAGCCAAAAGCGGATTCAGGGTCGCTTGCCAGCGCCGCAACGTATGCTTCCTTTTGGGTCGCTCCAAGCGCTGCACCGCATGGATTATTGTGCTTGACAATTACACATGCGTGAGGTGTATTTGGCCATTCATCAGTTGAAAGAGCCCGACAGAGGCGAAGGGTTGCATCTGCATCTGAATAATTGTTGTACGACATGTCTTTCTCGCCTTCAACGTGTGCAGTTACAAGAGTGGTGTGATTGCCGAATTCACGTGGGTCGGTATACAAGGCAGCCGCTTGGTGGCTGTTCTCGCCATACCGCAGTGAATGCGTTTTGACTGCAGATGCAAGAAGGGTAGCGGGAAGTCGTGAGGTTTGAACTGAAGTTTCATCACTCCATTCTGGACGCCCAACCCAACGAGCATGCAGTTCATCTGCAATTGCTGAATCATAGGCTGCAGTGTGTTCAAAAGCATCAAGAGCGAGGCTGCGACGTAACTCCATGCCAATCGATTGAGCATCGGATACTGATTCAAGTTCTGCAATAATTTCATCATAACGGGAAGGGTTGCATGCAATGATAATGTTGCGATGATTTTTCGCTGAGGCTCGCACCATTGTCGGGCCACCGATGTCGATCATTTCCAATAAGGCAGGGTCTTCAAGCGGAGGTTTTTGTGCCGCTGCTGCAGAAAACGGATAGAGGTTGCAGGCTACAATTTGGATTGGTGGATAGCCGAGTTCTGAAAGTCCTTTTTTGTCTTCTTCAGACTCAAGTCGAGCAAGGAGTGGACCGTGTATTGCCGGATGAAGTGATTTAACGCGCCCGTCAAAAATTTCTGGATGGCCCGTAACATCTGAGACGCCAATCACTTCCAAACCTGCTGCTCGCAAAGTGCGAGCAGTGCCTCCGGTTGAGACAAGTTGGAAGCCGTTTTGAGACAAGGAAGTTGCAAATTCAACGATTCCTGTTTTGTCGTAAACGCTAAGCAAAGCACGGGGTTGAGGATGTGAGGTTACGCTCATCGGTGATTCCCGTTATCGAATGCATTGGTCCGATGATATTGAACATAGCGACGAAGAAAATTGGCCATTAGGGCTCAATCACCGCGCGCAGAGATGACTTGGTCGACACGTAACAAGCCACATGCTGTATCGCATGCTGCTTCTATGGCATGTGCAAGTGTTTCGGCGCTCGCCCACGCCTGTTCAATGGGTTGACAGGCTCCCGTGACAGAAACGCCGTATTCAGCATGACCTTGACGGTGCTTTGAACGGAGTTCCAACAAACAATCAAGTTGGTCGTTCCCGGAATTTGAGATTAAACTTGAAGGGATGCTCTCAAGAGCTCGTGCAAACGCTTCCATCGCAAGGCGTTCTCTGCCAGCGTGTTGCTCGGCTGCGTCCTTGACTGCGAGGCTTGCTGCCATGTGAAGGCTGCCTCCACCTAACAAAACCTCGCCGGTCTCCATCGCACTGGTTACAGAGCACAGTGCATCATACAGGCCGCGAATTATCTCCTCTGTAGCAACGCCATCTCCTCCACCAACATCCACTGTTGCAAGATGTGCGTTCGAACCGATGTCAAGATGGAGACGTTCTCTGCGAGCGTCATCGCCTTCGAAAACCTCGACGCTCATCGATTCAAAAGTACCTAAAGAGGATGGTGAAAGATCATCTAAATGGTCAAGCATTTGAGCACCTGACGCCTTAGCGATGTCTTCAGCGCCAGACCGTTCAAGGCCTCCAAGGGCGAAAAGTCCAGCATCGACAAATCGGTGAAGAGCTCTTGGGTCAATCTCTTCAGCACAGATGACGATGGAGGCACCACTGCTGAGAACTTGCGTTGCCTTCTGCTCAAGAAGTGCTTCCTCGGCTTCCATGAAAGCAACCCACTGGTCGGGAGATGAAATTTCGATTTCTGCATCCCTGCTGCTTTGCTCAAGAGCAATTGGGCAAGACAAGACTGCTATTTTTCCTGATGGAAGATGACGGGGCATCCGGTCAAGTTCGAAGCGTCGTTCAAGCACAAGCCCCTGCAAAAGCGAGGTGTCGGATATTGTCCCAACACCACGTTTGGTCATTCGGACGTCTTGGGTTCGGACATGAAGCACGCCGTCGCTCTCTCCTGATACGGTCTGTGCAGCCTCAACAATGCATCGAGCAAGATGTTCGCTACCGGATTCTGCCGAAGTACCTGTCATGGCCGTTCTCGCTACAAGAATAAGGCGCTCGACATCGATTGGTGAAATTCGAACAACCCGTTCATCAAGAACATTCAATGTTGTTTCTAGCGCTGCTTGATACCCCTTGACAACAAGCAGCGGATGAAGGCCTTTTTCCAAAAGCCGTCCAGCCTCACGCATTAATTCACTGGCTAAAATAAGGCAACCTGTGACACCATCCCCGCATGCATTTTCTTGAGATTCGGCTAATTGAACGAAAGCTTTGGCCGCTGGATGTTTTACCAAGAGTTCGGCCACAATCTTTGCACCATCGTTTGTTACTGCCGTCTCTCCACTGGTCTTATACATCATTTTGTCAAGCCCATTTGGACCGAATGTGCCCTTGAGTAAATTGCCAAAAGCAACGGATGCATTGACCAGTTTTTGCGTGACCGCAGGACCACTTGTAACTGAAGTGGTCGGCCGAACAATCGCAACAGGTGCGCGCCCTGAGCCGTCATTGGGTTGAGCCATCGTTTATGCGGCCGTGAAGCGTATAGATGAACCCTTTCTTTGCCCCTATCCAATTACAAATTACAAAACTAAATCTGGAGAGGGTTACAGAGTCAAGTAAAACATGACGAAGGAAAGAACGGTTGCAGCGCCTATAATGGCCAATACTCCAACGCTCAACGATTGAAAGCGAGACAATATTCCCTTTGGCGGGGGATTGTTCTGTATCGGTGATGCTTCTTCGGCTGGAGCAGGTTCGAACTCGGCCATAGATTCGGCTTCCGGTTGAATATCACTTTCTTTAACATGCTCAACGTGCTCAACATGTTCGATTTTGGAAAGAACAGCGGCGGCGAATTCGTCAAATTCCCCATCAGAGAATTTTCCTTCAGATTCGATACGGGTTTCATTCAATAATTCAAGAATGTCGGCCGGACTTCTGCCTCCGGGGGCGTCTTCCAGTTTTCTGCGAAAAGTCGTATAGAAAGAACGTTGATCAGCGGAGATGGACCCTCCAACAGTCATCTTATCTTGCAGTGAAAACAACACTTCGGAGATGTTGATCGTGTTTGTCACGCTTCGCCCTCCTTTCAAGAGAAAGTGAACTCAATCAAGGCCGTGCTTTTTTCTTGCCTCATCATTTGCCCAATGGAAACCAAGTTTCAACAATCGGAGGTAATGGCCAAGGCCGTCTCGCTCCATGCGTTGATGCAGGACTTCGTTTTCAATGAAAATGTCGCCCCAGAGGTTTGCAGCTGTTCCTTTCTTGCCCTTGGGCAAGTCGAATACGTTCTTGGTCGTTGGATCAAGTAATGCACGCCATACACGTGCTGGGTTAACTGCCATAGTCACTTCAACGATGATTTCGTCTTCGCTAAGACCAGTGCCTGTTTGCCAGGAATCCTCTCCGAGGTCTGCAAGGAATGGTAAGCAGACGTCTTGAATCGATAAGCTGGTCATTGGGTCGGCGTTTGTCATGGCTTCATACGCTTCACGCATGCGCCCACGGTCGGCACCGCGGGAACCGGTCATGGTGCGCATCTTGTCAATAGATGTTGGAACCAAAAATCGGATGTCAGTGTAGTATACCAGTGGATTTCCATCTTTCGATCCAAAAATATGGTCGTAAGGAGCGGGGTCGCCCGATTCCCCGAGATCTGATAGCGGATAAATCGTTTTCAGGGCATTGGTAGCAATAGATTGGATGCAACGGCGCATCAATCGGTCAGGAGCCGCAGAAATGTCATTGAACGTTTGGATATATTCGTCCATGCTCATTACATCATAGCCGCGAACGGAAAGAATGGAATGGACATTTGGTCCAATTTGCTTTTTCTCACCATCATGGAAATCAGCTTGGCTAATCCAGCGAGAACCTTGAGCAACTTCACTTGCTGCAACCAGGTCAGCATATGCTTTGAATCGGCGGGTAACGCGATTCATGAAATCTGCTTGGTCGAGTTTTGTAAACACGGTTGATTCGTAATTCGATTTCAAGGCATGGTCTGCAACTTGGCTCGCGTTAACACACGTCAACAAGTTGCCTTGATCACGAGGATAAATGAGGAGGCGTCGGCGTTTTGCTGCGCCTCCGAGACTGCCAATTCCAGGGTCGGTCAACATGTATCCAAGAGTTGCGCAGACTTCGAACAGTCGAGCATACTTGTCTTCATCGCTTGCACTTGCAATCCATTCATCCAACCCAGGCTCGATACAGTGGAATTCGAGAGGAACCATCTCTGAGCCCGCTCCAAACATTTGGCGAACAGTGGTTGAACTCATCATGCCCATCAAACTGTAAAGAGAAGTTTTTCCTGTAGTCATGTAAACGTCTGTGATTCCTTCTTCACCAAACGAGAGACGGCGGTCTGGTAAGTTAACCAAGAGGTTGAATGCAGTAGGAGATTCGCGATTTCCGTTGACTGCAGGCCAAATCCAAGTGCTTGGACGGGTCATGATGTAGCCACTCGCATCCTTTCCAAATCCTGCAGGAGAGTATCGTGTCCAACCCAGTCGGTTGTTGAACGAAACACCTCGGTGCATGAGTGAAGGATAGAAACATTGGTCCAGAGGGTCGGAATCAGGAACGATGCCTCGGTGACCGAGACCCCATAGGATCGGTTCCCATTCTGGCTCTTCTCCTTCAGGCGCCCCGAGGAAGGGATGGGATGAGGTTGGGCCGTCTCCGGTAAGGAATGAACCACCCATACGGTCTTCGTCACCAGCAGAACAAATGAACAACGTTTGAGTTGTAGAGAGTTGTTTTGGCGTCCACATGTTTGCATTGATGATGGTTTTCTGCTTGAGGAAATCTGAAACATTTTTGATACGGCGCTCGAATTTGAAACGCTCTGCTTCAATCCAGGACGAGCCGAGAATCAGGTTTGTGTTGAGAAGGCGTGCGCGCGCAGGCCCGATATACCGAGTGCGTGGGTCTGCCTTAGCGATGTCGGATTCTGGAACTTCTTCCCATGGACCTCGTTGAGGAATATATTTCAAAAATTCAACGTAATCGAATTCATCAATTTGCGCCTTTGTGACGACTTCTTCGACGACATCCATCAAGCGAACATAAGTTTCGCTTGAACGCATTTGTTTGGTTTCAGTATAGACTTTGTTAGATACAGATCGATGTTCCCACATATTTTCACCTCAGAATTTTTTCATTGCCCCGTCATCAACCGTTTCTTCGGTTTCGGCGCTGGCATCGCCGCTTTCTTCTTCATTGATTTCAATAGCCTCTTCAGGCGCATCTTCGACGGTCTCGTCTACAACTTCTTCGACTACTTCTTT
>MDTC01036169.1_pt1 | contig 22892 bp, 18 predicted proteins | sample 811181 | NCBI WGS metagenome assembly MDTC01 (sample SAMN05326644, study PRJNA326480) | marine metagenome | isolation source: seawater | place: Pacific Ocean: North | collected 2011 | reverse complement strand
TTTATTCATAATGTAATTCATTAAGTTAAAGCAAATCTAATTAATTCAATAAGGATATGGCAAGAATACTTTGGGCAGACGATGAAATAGATAGTTTAAAACCTCATCTTATTTTTTTAGAACAAAAAGGACACGATGTTTACGCGGTTAATTCTGGAAATGAAGCAGTAGATATATTTAAGAAAGAAATATTTGATATTGTTTTTTTAGATGAAAACATGCCTGGTATGAATGGCCTAACGGCATTAGGAGAAATCAAGTCTTTGAGTTCCAATACTCCTGTAATAATGATTACTAAAAGTGAAGAAGAAATGATTATGGAAGAGGCCATTGGTAAACAAATATCAGATTATTTAATAAAACCAGTGAATCCTAATCAAATTCTTATGGCAATAAAAAAACTATTGGAAGGTAAAAGATTAGTTAGTGAAACCAACACCATGTCTTATCAGCAGAAATTCAGAGAAATATCAAATGAACTTAACCAAACTTTAGACTTAAATGAATGGAAAGAATTATTTAAAAAACTAGCTTTTTGGGAAATGCAACTTGAACTTTCGGATCAAAATATGAGCGAAATTTTTAATATGCAAAAAGAAGAAGCCAACCAACAATTTTCAAAATTTATTGAAAAAAACTATTTAGATATTATAGAAGAAAAGAACAACTTGATAAGCAATAATCTTTTAAAGAATGAGCTATTTCCAAAGTTAAACGATAGCTGTTACTTTTTAATTGTAATTGATAATTTAAGGTATGACCAGTGGCTTACAATTAAACCCCATATTGAAGAATTATTTACTATTGAAAAAGAAGAAATCTACAATAGTATTATACCAACCACAACCCAATATGCAAGAAATGCACTCTTCTCGGGCTTAAGTCCATTAGAAATAAAAAAGAAATTTCCTGATAAATGGATAGATGAAGAAACCAATGAAGGTAAAAACCTACATGAGGATTTTTTCATGAAAGAAAATTTAAAACGTAATTTTATTGACTGCAAATCATCCTACAACAAAATCACCAACTTGAATGCTGGAAAAAGACTTTTAAACCAGTTCAATAATTTACTTCAAAATAATTTAAATACTATCGTTTATAATTTTGTAGACACCCTTTCCCATGCCAGAACTGATATGGAAGTAATAAAAGAATTAGCAGAAGATGAGGCTGCTTACAGATCAATTACGTTGAGTTGGTTCAAACATTCCCCTTTATATGAAATAATAAAAAAAATAAGTGAGAGTAATTGTAAAGTAATGCTAACTACAGATCATGGTACCATAAGGGTGAAATCTCCAACTAAAGTAATTGGCCCAAGATCAACTAATAGTAACATGAGGTATAAGGTGAGTAAAAATTTGTCTTACAATAAAAAGCATGTTCTACAAGCTAATGATCCAGAAAAATTAATGTTACCTAAAAGTCATCTGAGTAGTTCATATATTTTTGCTAAAGAAGATCATTTTTTTGTGTATCCTAATAATTATAATCACTTTGCTAACCTTTACAATGATACTTTTCAGCATGGAGGGATATCAATGGAAGAAATACTTATTCCATATGTGTTTTTAAAGCCTAAATAGTTATTCTTTTTGGAATCTAGAAGAGAGTTCTAAATAGCTATAAATATTCGAAATTTGAGAATCACTACAATTATCGCAATGTTTATAAGCAACATTTTTCATACTTACAATAGTGATATTATTTGTCTTTAAATAATATTGTACATATTGAGAGAGCAGACTTAAAAAACAATCACTTTTATTGAACTTCATATTACCAACTTGCTGCATATATTCATTAGGATGATGTAAAAAATAATCAAACAATACCAGTTGTAATTCAACCTTTTGAGTTGAATTGATATTATCACAATAATAAGTCATAGCATGAAAAGCATGAACTCTCCATTCTTTTTCAGCCTTTTCCATTTTGATTAAAATACCTTCAAAAAATAAATCACTTAGTGAAGTGTCTTTTTCGTATATGAGATTTAAAATATGTTTTTCAATAGTATTCGGGCCATTAAGAATATTTTCATGATTGGTTGCATCTATATTAGAAAAAATCTCAATGGGTTCATTTTTACAACATGTAAATGAAAACACAATAAATAAAAAATAAAAACGCTTCATGATTTAGCAGTCTTAAAATGAAATAAGAGGCGAACTAAGCAACCAAAACTAATCATAGCAATGATTAAATGTAAAGGTTGAAGTAATAATGGTAAATTAAAATCAGCTAAAACTTTCCCAACTATACCTTCTAAAAAAATTAAACCAATCAATAGATATACTTCCTTAACTTTTAACTTTTTTATAAATGAGTAAAATCCTAAGCATAAAGCATAAACAACTAAAACCAAAGCTGTTGTTCTATGAGAAATAAATACACTAAAATCAATAAAGACTAAATCTGTTCTTTGATTATGCTCTAACCATTCATCAACAATTTGTCTTACCTGAGTTCCTAGAATTATTTGAAACAAGAAGAAAAAAACACCTAATGCTGCTGCATATTTTAGAAACACAGGTATTTGAATTGATGTTTTGCTCCAAAAAGTAATAATATAGATTTGCCAACCTATCATTACAGCAGCAATAACCATATGAATAGTTAAAACCCATGGAACAATATTAGTAGCAACCACCATAGAACCCCACCAAGCTTGAAAAGCTGTGAGAACAATTAATACAAAAGCCAACAATGTTTTTTTTAATTTTTTTTCTTTACTAAAAAAAGCTAATAAAAATCCTATGAAAATAAAAACGCCTGCCAATGCACCAATCAATCTATTGACATACTCCAACCAAGTATTCCATACATTAAAAGGTTGTTCATAAAGTAAAGACTTATCTGAAAGAAGTTGATTTGCTTTCTCATTGAAGCCAATAGTTTTTAAAAAATTTGAGAATTTATTAATTTTTTTTGCTCTAACAGAAGAATAATACAACTGGTAGTTTTCAGGTAAATCATTAATACTGGTAGGTGGAATATATTGATCAAAACACTTTGGCCAATCAGGACAGCCCATTCCTGATCCAGTCATTCTTACTACAGCGCCTGCAACTACAACTAAATAAATAGCTATCAAAGTAATCCAATGGTATTTAATCAAATTGATTTTTTTGTAAAAATTCAAGAATTAAATGATTAATAAAAATTTGTTCAATTACTATTAAGTTCTAAGAAGATAAAAATTTTATATTCCTCTTAATTCCTTTAAACTTTGCTCTTTTTAAAGCTGATTTTTTAAATAAGTTTTGATACATCTGTTCATCTAGTTCGTGCCATTCTTTTTTAGTTAGGCTTAACAAATCTGAAGGAGGATCAAATAATGATTCTTTATGAGGTGTTGCTAATCTATTCCAAGGGCAAACTTGTTGACATACATCACAACCAAACATCCAATTGTCCATTTTACCAGAGAATTCTTGAGGGATTACTTCATCTTTTAATTCAATTGTTAAATAAGAAATACATCTGGAGCCATCAACAACATAAGGTTCTACAATTGCTTCAGTTGGACAAGCATCAACACATCTAGTGCAAGAACCACAATAATCCTTAATTGGAATATCAGTATCTAGTTCAAGATCTAAAATAATTTCAGCAATAAAAAAATAAGATCCTTTTTTTTTGTTCACTAAATTACTATGCTTACCAATCCAACCTAAACCACTTTTTTTGGCCCAAACCTTATCCATTACAGGAGCAGAATCAATAAACCCACGCATGTTTACCTCACCAAAATTTGTTGTGATATATTGTTGTAGATCTTTTAGTTTCTTCTTTATAACAAAGTGATAGTCCTTACCGTAAGCATATTTTGAAATTTTAGGAGCCTCAGGGTCTTTTTGTGTATCAGGGGTGTAGTAATTGTATAAAATAGTAATTACCGATTTAGCATCATGAACTAATTTTCTGGGGTCAGTTCTTAAATCAAAATGATTTTCCATGTATTGCATTTTTCCATGATGATTTTTAGACAGCCACTTTTCTAAATCACGAGCTTCTTGCTCCAAAAATCCAGCCTTTGAAACGCCAACATGAGAAAACCCTAAATCATATGCTTTATGCTTTATAAGTTGAGTACGTTCTTTAAAATCAATCAAAATATTTCTTTTTGACCAGAACTATTTCTCGGTAGGTTTAAATGTGAATAGGCAAGGTCTGTTACCATTCTTCCTCTTGATGTTCGAACTAAGTAACCTTGCTGAACCAAAAATGGCTCATAAACTTCTTCAATTGTCCCAGATTCTTCTCCAACAACAGTAGCCAACGTATTTATTCCTACAGGTCCGCCTTTGTACTTTTCAATTATGGCAACTAAAATTTTATTGTCCATTTCATCTAAACCGTGTTTATCTACATGTAAGGCAGTGAGGGCAATTTGAGTAATTTCATTATTAATTATGCCATCTCCCTTAACCTGAGCATAATCTCTAACTCTTCTAAGTAGTGCGTTGGCAATTCTTGGAGTTCCTCTACTTCTTCCAGAAATCTCAGAAGCTGCATCGGGTTTTAATGGGATATCTAATATTCCTGCAGAACGATTAACAATAGATTTTAAGATTTTATGATTATAATACTCTAATCTACAATTAATACCAAATCTTGCTCTTAACGGAGCAGTCAGTAGTCCGCTTCTTGTAGTAGCTCCAATTAGTGTAAATGGATTCAAATCAATTTGAACAGTTCTGGCATTTGGTCCTGTATCTAAGACAATATCTATTTTGTAATCTTCCATTGCAGAATACAAATATTCCTCAATAACAGGGCTTAATCTATGAATTTCATCAATAAATAATACATCTCCAGTCTCTAAATTAGTTAATAATCCTGCTAAATCACCAGGTTTATCAAGGACTGGCCCAGATGATATTTTTATCCCCACTTTCATTTCATTGGCAATAATTTGAGCAAGTGTTGTTTTACCCAAGCCTGGAGGACCGTGAAGAAGAACATGATCAAGAGACTCTTCTCTCATTCTTGCGGCAGAGACAAATATCTTTAGATTTTCAACCACTTGATCCTGACCTGCGAAATCATTAAAATGTTTGGGTCTTAGCGCAATTTCATAAGCTTTATCACTCGTGTCTTGATCCTCAGATCTGAAATCATACTCTTCTATCATATTGTAAATATAATCATGAATCTCGTAGTTGTAAAAAGTAGTTATAGATTTCTACAAACTTTAAATTAAATCTAAAAATTAATGTTTGAGAGGTTAAATTATTTTGATAAATAGAATTATCGTTAATGGATAAACGAAAACCTGTACCTAATCCAATATTGAAATATTTAAACCCTTTGTATTCAAGAATAAAAGAAGGTTCATAAAATGAATAATTACCTTTATTTTCTAAAGCTATTGAATTAGATGAGCTATTAGTTATTGATTTAATCCTCCCAAAACCAAAATCAATTGGGATTTCAGCTGACCAATTATTATTAAAATTAATAAGATAAGCCCCAAAAAAAGTCAGTGCATTAAGCTTTAATAAATCACTTTTATTAGATCCTGATAAATCTTTATTTAACCAACAATAACCCAACCCAAACCGAATCAGATTATTATATTCAAAATATGGTTTTAGTTCTTGTAATCTAAACAGTTTATTTTCAGAAATAAAGTTTTTAGTTTCCATCTTAAACCCAATTATTGGTTTTGTTTTTAAACTAGGTCTAATTGAATCAATCTGGGCTTTAATTGAAATTGAAACCAAACAAATTAAAAACAAAAAAGTCCGTACTGAATAAGTAACGGACTTTAAAAAAAAGTTTGAAAGTTGATTATTAATGTTCTTCTTCATCGTCATCTAGGGGAACGTTTTGAGGAACAAAATCTTGATCTTTACCTGGCTTACTATAATCATATGGCCACCTGTATACTGTAGGAATCTCTCCTATCCAATTTCCGTGAACATGATCAACTGGTGTAGTCCATTCTAAAGTATTGGCTTTCCATGGATTTTGGGAAGATCTTGGGCCTCTAAAAACAGAGTAGAAAAAGTTAAAGAAAAATATGATTTGAGCCAATACTCCTATGGTTGCAAAAACAGAAATGAGAATATTAAGATCTAAAAAATGGTCAAACATAGGAAAGTTAGTATTTTCATAATAACGTCTAGGTAATCCTCCTTCACCTAAAAAGTGCATTGGAAGGAAAACTCCATATCCACAGACAATAGTTATCCAAAAATGAACCATTCCCATTCGTTTATTCATTACTTTCCCAAATAGTTTTGGGAACCAATGATATATTCCTGCAAACATTCCTAAAATAGCCGTCATCCCCATCACAATATGAAAGTGCCCAACTACGAAGTAGGTATCATGTTGTGAAATATCTAGTGCTGAATCAGCTAATATGATTCCAGTTACACCACCAGAAATAAAAGTTGAAACTGAACCAATGCAGAAAAGCATTTGAGGAGACATTACTACGTTACCTTTCCAAATCGTTGTAATATAATTGAAAGCTTTGACTGCAGATGGAATTGCAATTAGTAGTGTGGTAAATGTAAAAACACCTCCAAGAAATGGATTCATTCCAGTTAAGAACATGTGATGTCCCCAAACAATGAAAGACAAAAATCCAATAGCAAGCATAGAACCAATCATAGCTCTATATCCGAATATTGGTTTTCTGGAAGAATTAGATATAATTTCAGAAGTCATACCTAGTGCAGGTAACAAGATAATATAAACTTCAGGATGTCCTAAGAACCAAAACAAGTGCTCATATAAAATTGGGCTACCGCCAGTTGCGTCAAGGGCTCCAGAAGAAGTAACAATATCACTCATGTAAAAACTTGTACCAAACCCTCTGTCCATTAGCAATAATACTGCTGCTGATAATAACACCGGAAAAGATAATACTCCAAGAATTGCAGTAATAAAGAATGCCCATATGGTAAGTGGTAATTTAGTCATGCTCATTCCCTTAGTTCTTAAATTAAGAATGGTAACTATATAATTAATACCTCCAAGAAGAGAAGATGCAATAAAAACAGTCATAGAAAGTAACCACAAGGTCATTCCAAGACCAGATCCTGGCTGAAACTCTTCGAGTACACTCAAGGGTGGATAAACCGTCCAACCGGCCATAGCTGGTCCTGTTTCTATAAACAATGAGGCTGCCATTAACACACTTGATAAGAAAAATAACCAGTAACTAATCATATTTAACAAACCAGATGCCATATCTCTTGCTCCAACCTGTAGGGGAATTAAAAGATTTGAAAAGGTTCCAGAGAGTCCACCTGTTAATACAAAGAAAACCATGATGGTTCCATGAAGCGTAACCAAACCTAAGTACCAGTTGCTATCCAATAGACCATCAGGAGCAGCATCAGAACCTAAAATTGCTTCTAAAATTGGAAATTTATCATCAGGCCATCCAAGTTTAAGTCTAAATAATGCAGAAAGGGCTATGCCAATAGTTCCCATGAAAATAGCAGTAAGTAAATATTGTCTAGCAATCATTTTGTGATCTTGGGAAAATATATACTTAGTAATAAAACTCTCCTTATGATGATGTGTATCGTGACCCATGTCTTTTAATTTATATCAAATTTACAAATCATAGAGACGCTTGCTCTTTTGTCTTACTCCAATTTACTTCTTGACCAGAAAAGGTTAAACGTTTATTGTCTCCATTATTTTCAATCCATTGATTAAATTCCTCTTGTGTTTCTACAATTACCTTTAATTGCATATTAGAGTGTCCTGCTCCGCAAATCTTGTTACAAAGCAAAATATAATCAAAAATTACTTTCTCTTCTTCTTCACCAATTCTCCTTTTTCGTTCATTGTGAATTTCATTAATATTTTCCCAATGTTTGGCAACTTCAGGGTCATCTCTCATTTCTTTAGTGGTTATTGTTGGTGTTAAAGCAAAGCTCGTTTCCATACCAGGTACCGCATTTATTTGAGCTCTAAAATGTGGGAACCATGGACAATGAATAACATCTTTTGATCTGAATCTAAAAGTGTAAGGTTGATCTTTTACTAGGTGAATCTCCTGCACTATTACGTCGTCATTACTGGACTCATAAATAGATGGGTTTTCATTTTTTTTGTCAATTGAAGCCTGAATCCTATATTTTCTTCGTTTTAACCTGTCAAGCTTATCTTGGAGCTTATTTACTTTTGAAGCAGAAAGTAGGTACTCCCCAGCATCATTCTTGGTATTTGAAAGAATGGAATCAATATTATGAACTTTTTTATCAATATCAGCATAAGTGCTTTCTATTGTTTTGGAAGATATCACACCAAGTGGGTTTGTTGAAGAAACCATTTTATAATCCGCTTTACCTAAGGTATTGTCCACACCAGCATATCTTACAATCCAACCGAACTGGTAAGCGTAAACCTCTATATTTTCTCCTTCTTCTTGGTTATACATAATTTTATTCCAAGTCATTAATCCATATATGACAATGAATGCCAAAGCAATTGCAGGAACCACTGTCCAAAGGGCTTCTAACTTGTTGTTGTGTGGGTAATAAAGAGCTGTTCTTTCTTCTCTGTGATAATACTTCCAGGAGAAACCAAATAATAAAGTATTAGTAATGAAAAAGACTGGTAAAATAATCCACCAGTTAATCATCAATAAATCATCAATTTCTCTACCATGCTCAGTAGCTGCTGTGTATAGACCGGAGTTGGCTCCAAATTTAGCAATTAGCCAAATGATAAATCCAAAAAATAAAACTAAGAAAACTAACATTAAATTAGCCATTAGCATGTTTTCGTTTCTGGAAATATTTTCTTGCGACTTCTCTCCTCTTACCTTTGCGGCTAAGTCATAAATCTTCATTAACTGAACAACAGCAATGAAGAAAAGGGCAACTGTAATTATTATTATAAACTTAACTTCCATATCAGTTTAAACTTAAAATTCATGGTGTTTACTTTCTTCTAAAAATGGATGGTTCTTTTGCAACAACGGAGATTTTGTAATGGCGTTTAATACCGTGTAAACAAAAGTTCCTAAAAACAACATAAACATCCCAATTTCTAATAAGCCTAATCCCCACTGATCAAATAATGTTCCTGGCATTACCATATTAAATACATCAAACCAATGACCTATAAATATGACAAGACCTATTACGATCAAATATCCTGCAGATCTTTTAGTATCAGCTGACATTAAAAATACCATTGGGAAAAAGAAATTTACTATGAATGTTCCAAAAAATAAGTGTCTATAATTACCGATTCTCTGTGTGTAATAAATAACTTCTTCCGGAATATTGGAATACCAAATTAACATGAACTGGGAAAACCATAGGTAACTCCATAAGAAACTCAATGCAAACATCCATTTACCAACATCATGAATATGACTTTCGTTGACAAATGGCAAATAACCAGCTTTTCTTAGATACAATGTAATCATCATTACCATAATCATTCCGCTTAACCAAATTCCAGAGAAACAGTACCAACCAAAAAGTGTACTGAACCAATGGGCATCAATTGACATGATAAAGTCCCATGACATGGTTGAAGAAAAAACAGCAAAGAACACTAAAAATAATGCTGCTCTACGATACATTTTAAAGTGTGTTTCCGTTCCACCCTCATTATCTTCTTGTTTTGATTTCTTTTTGAACCATCTTAAAAACAAGTAAAAAACAGTAAAGTAAGCAATTACTCTTATCCAGAAAAATGGCAAATTCAAATAGGCTTTTTTGCCATATATAATTGAATCAAAATGACTTGAGTTAGGATCAGTTATTTCGGGATCCATCCAAGCATAAATATGGTGAGCGCCAAATGAACCAGCAATAAAAACAATGGCAAGTACAATCATACCTATTGGCATTGCGGACATGATACCCTCTAAAATTCTTAATAATACAACGCCCCAGCCTGATTCGGTGGCATAATGCAGAGCTAAATAAAATAGTGCACCAAGAGAAATTCCAAAAAAGAAAAAACCGTTTACCAGTAAATTGGACCAAAATCTTCTAAATCCAGAATCGAAAAAAGCAATATCTCCATCACTTATCATATTCACTAACTGGTCAGCACCACTCTCATTGTGACCAGTTTCATGGTCATTATCATCAGCAATATGTGATAAATGAACTTTCCAAAGGAATGTTGGTCCATGATGACCATGATCATCATTAGTACCATGTCCTTCATGAGTATTTTGTTCCCCGTTATTATTGTGTTCTGAATGAGCATCGTGTTCCTGATGATTTGTTAAAGTTGCTTCAACAATTTCTATTGAAGAATCATGATGAATATCGTGAGATTTAGCATCGTTTAAATGGAGCTCACTTTTTGTTGTAATAGGACTAGTACCTTCAGAATGATTAGCATGATCATCATGATGCGAACCATCATGAAATTCCAGATTGTAACCATGCATTTTAGCTATCATGGATTCTTTAAGTTTTTGTTGTTTATCTAAACCTGCTTTACCATTGTATTTAACTTCAATAGAATGATCATTTATTTTTTTAGCATAAACGAAATCTTTTTGTTGAAAGAGGCCAATAATTAAAAAGACCAACCCTACAGCGGCTACACCGAGTGTAACTTTCTTCGCACTATTTGAAATCTTATAATCCATTTAATTATTTTCTGCTATTATATTAGAACTTAATTCTTCCAAGTTTAGATCTCCATCAAACTGCATTGTTCTTACATACATGGATACTTTCCATCTTTCGTCTTTATTCAATTGAGAACCGTGAGGACCCATTGCGTTTTTCCCATGAGTAATAGTGTGAAATACTGAACCAGGTGTTCTATCCTTTATAGTATTGTAGGCAGGAGGAGCAGCAGGATAACCTCCAACAGTAATGACCTTACCGTCTCCATTTCCTTTATCTCCATGACAATGAGCACAGAATAAACCATAAAGTCTTTTGCCTTCAGCAATATTGCTTTCTTGTTTATCTAGGTCATTGTAGTAATGAGTAGGTAAGAAAACCTCTTTACCAGCACGTATTCTTTCCTCTTCTGAAGGTCCATAATTAAATGGCATGTTGGTAGTAGAAAGTGTTTTATTCTTACTATAAGGAATTGTCCCTTTAACTGGAATTCTTGCTGAAATGGTTCTTTTTAGAGTGTCATTCACCTTATCTCCAACTAAACCATAATCTACATATGCTTCAATCGCTTGTGATCGATACATATCATCTACCCATTCGTATCCAGGAGAATCAGGATCCTTAGAACAGGAATTAGTCAAAACTAAAATAGCTATTACAAGACTAATTCTGTTTAGATATGTAATGATTTTATTCATCGTTAATATTCTTTTCTTCAATTTCAATAAAATTGGTATCCTTAATAAGCTTGGCTATTTCTTTGTGATCCATTTGTGTATTTTCAGATAACTTAACTTCCATAATGAATTTATCGTCTGTTGATCTTGGATCAGGATTCCTTGGAGGCATCCCTGGAAGAGTTCTATTTCTAATTAAATATGTAATTGCCATTCCATGAGCAGCACAAAGGACAGTGAATTCAAAAAAGATGGGTACAAAAGACAACATGTTTTCATACAAACTGAAATTGGGTTTTCCACCAATGTTCATTGGCCAATCAAGTATCATCATATACCTAATTCCTATAACGGCAAGCATTGTTCCAGTTATCCCATATAAAAATGCAGTAATAGCAAGTCTTGTTGGCTGAACACCAATTATAGGATCAATACCATGAATAGGCATGGGAGAGTATACATCTGAGACTTTGATACCGTTAGCCACCAGATGTCTAGCACCATCTTTTAGCTTATCGTCATCATCATACATCGCAAATATCAATTTATCTACCATAATTATTTATTAATGAGCTGCATGTTTATCCCAATAATCTTCACCGTGACCGTAGCCATCTTTGTAATTTTTACCGGATGATTTTAAAATTGTTTTTAGCTCTGCAATTGGCAAAACAGGGAAATATCTTGAGAATAATAAATAGAATACAAAAAATATACCAATAGTTCCAATAAATATACCTATATCAACCCAGGTTGGATGAAAGTAACTCCAAGATGAGGGAAGATAATCCCTGTGAAGAGATGTAACAATAATTACAAAACGTTCAAACCACATGCCTATATTAATTATTATAGACATAAAGAAAGAAAACATTAAACTAGTCCGTAATTTTTTAAACCAAAAAAGCTGAGGCGATATCACATTACAGGTCATCATGCTCCAATATGCCCACCAATAGGGTCCTGTAGCCCTATTTAAAAATGCATAGGCTTCATATTCCACTCCTGAGTACCACGATACAAACAGTTCAGTTATGTAAGCCACCCCAACAATAGATCCAGTAACAATGATTACAATATTCATGTACTCAATGTGCTTGACATGAAGATAAGCCTCTAAATTGTATGCCTTTCTCAAGATGAGCATTAAAGTTTGTACCATGGCAAATCCAGAAAATACTGCTCCCGAAACAAAATAAGGTGGAAAAATAGTAGTGTGCCATCCTGGAATAACTGAAGTGGCAAAATCAAATGATACAATAGAGTGTACAGAAAAAACAAGTGGAGTTGCAAGCCCAGCTAGTACCAAAGAAACTTGCTCAAATCTATTCCATGCCTTAGCATCACCAGACCAACCAAAGCTTAGTACTCGATATGCTTTTTTAAATATAGGTTTAGTTACCCTATCCCGAATGGTTGCAAAATCAGGAATTAACCCAATATACCAAAACACAATTGACACTGACATATAAGTAGTAATTGCAAAAACATCCCATAACAAGGGAGAATTAAAATTGGGCCAAAGTGAACCAAATTGATTAGGTAGAGGAAAAACCCAGTAGCCTAACCACAACCTTCCCATGTGAATCAGAGGAAACTGGCCAGCCATGAATACTGCGAAAATTGTCATTGCTTCAGCTGCTCTGTTAATCGCAAATCTCCATTTTTGGCGAAATAATAATAGTACAGCAGAAATTAGTGTTCCGGCATGACCAATACCTACCCACCATACGAAATTGGTAATATCCCATGCCCAACCAACAGTTTTATTTAGTCCCCAGACACCTACACCAGTACCAAGAAGATATACAATACATCCTATTCCCCACATTGCAATTACAAGGGCAATCATTAGTAATAAATACCAGGTCTTAGGGGCTTTACTCTCAATAGGCCTAATGATATCATCAGTAATATCCTTGTAGGTTTTGTCCGCAAGGATTAAGGGTTCTCTTATGTCTGCTTCTTTATGCATCTAATCTTTATTAATGATGTTCTGGATGTGATTCGTTAGAAACTACATCGGCAACTAAATCATCATCATTATTCCTTATTTTAACTTGATACCAAATATTAGGTTTTACTCCAACTTCTTCAAGAGCTTGATAAGCTCTATCTGAGCTGGAAACTTCTCTTATTTTAGATTCAGGATCATTCCAATCTCCAAACGTAATACAATCATTAGGACAAGCATCGCCACAAGCACACATGACCTCTCCATCGGCAACTTTTCGTCCCTCTTTTTTAGCTTGTAGTTTTGCGGCTTGAATTCCTTGAACACAGAAACTACATTTTTCCATGACGCCTCTTGACCTTACAACAACATCAGGATTTAATACCATTCTAGCCATTTGATCCTGATTTGGATTAATGTTCTTGAACTTTCTGTAATCTCTGTAGTTGAACCAATTGAATCTTCTTACCTTGTAAGGGCAATTATTAGCACAGTATCTTGTTCCTATACACCTGTTATAAGTCATTTGATTGAGACCTTCGTTACTGTGAGTCGTAGCTCCAACTGGACATACCGTTTCACATGGTGCATGGTTGCAATGCTGACAAAGCATGGGCATGAAAACAACCGATGGATTTTCTTCTGGAACTTCAAGTTTCCCGTAATCAAAATCACCTTCAACTTTATTAGACTCAGCCCATTCATTTCTATTATCATCTTCAATTGAGGAAAAGTAACGGTCCATTCTTAACCAGTGCATATCTCTAGCACGTCTAACTTCATCTTTACCTACAACTGGGACATTGTTTTCAGAATGACATGCAGTTATACAAACACCACATCCATTACATGAAGATAAATCAATTGACATCCCCCAACGGTGACCTACATTTTCTACTGGATGCTCATTCCATAAAGAATATTCTGTTGCGTCTTTCTCGCTGTGACCACCCTCTTCATGGCTATGTAATTTTATTGTAGGATTATAAGCCTCGTGGTTATGCTTGTGGTTATCTTTCCAAAAATCAAAAGTAGTTTCTTTAACTATTGAAGTTCTTCCCATTACCGTATGGTGAGTTTGGGTACCAGCTAAAGAATATCTTTCATCTGTCGATGATAATTCTGCAAAACCATTATATGATAAATGACCGTTTTTGAAAGAACACATTCTAAAGGCATTGCCGCCAATCGGGACTAGCCCGCCATTGCCGTCATCTAGATGATTTCCAAATTCATCACACTGATAGGCCGCTTTACCAATATCTTCATTATTCTCACCTCTACCATAACCCATGGAAACACCAATAGTTCCACTGGTTTGTCCAGGAAGTGGATATACAGGCAATTTCATTCCAGAACCATTAAAATTTAAAGATGCTACAAAAGCCTTTTCTTCTTGTCCAAGATGAATTCCATCCCATGCAGATTTTTGATTAGAGTCATCAATACCAAAAACTTTATAACAGTCAGAAGGTGACATAGTAATATAATTGTCCCAAACTATTTTAGATATTGCATCAGGTAATTCTTGCAACCATGGGTTGGCAGCATGATGACCTACTCCTAATTCTTTTTGATAAACTACAAATTCCCAATCTGTTTCAGAATCAACACTGTTAATGGCAACAGAAATATCTGTAAATTCTAGATTATTTTCTGATTCTGATATTTTTTGGTTTGAAAAACCGTTGTGGATGGTCCAATTCCAGAACTCTGAAAAATCAAAATATTCCTCTTGATTACCAATTAGATTGGCTAACCAATGTTTTTTAATGAAGTTGTAAAAAGCTTCACTTTCGCTGTTGGTTCTTTGGGCCATTCCAGCCCATACCATCAATGATTCTTGAGCTTGTCTGGTATTATAAAGTGGTCTTATTAAAGGTTGTTGAATACTGTAATGTCCAGTAGCAGGATTATGATCACACCATGCTTCCAAATAATTATGATCTGGACAAGCAAATTGGCAATTGGAAGCTGTTTCATCCATGTATTCTGAAAATGAAACTGAAAAATCAAGTTCAGCAATAGCTTTACCAATTGCTAATCCTTCTGGATGAGAATAGACTGGATTAGTACCATAAAAAATCACTCCATCAATATCTCCGGAAAGTAATTCGTTCTTAAAATCTTCTACTTTTTGGTCATCTCCTTTATAAAGTTCAACTAAATTATCAGTATCAATTGTATTACCATAATTTCCAAGTTGGTGGTTAATCTTATTCACTATCAACTGAACTTCAGGATTGTTTGAACCGGCAACTAATAATGATTCTCCCATGTGCTTCTTCAAAGAAGCTGCTGCCTTTTGAAGCTTGGTATCTGTATCATTATTAAATGAAAAATTGGTGGCATTACCATTAATTAAATCTAAGATTGCATTGGCTAAGGATAATTCTTGCGAAGGTTTAATTTGGGCTCTGTAGTCAGCATTTGCTCCAGTTAATGACATCACAGATTCAAATTGAAAGTGCTTAGACATCCATCCGTTTTCTGGCTTTCTTGCCTTACTAAAGTCCGTTGAAAATTTTGATGGTAAAATCCAATTACAAATGAAATCGGCATTTATAGAAACAATTGTTTTAGCTTTTTCAAAGTTGTAAGAAGGGATAAAACCGCTACCAAAGTTCTTTTCATTTGCTTTTCTAATGCCAGAATAGGATTGAGCATCATATTCAATATGTTGAATATCTAATGAATTTTCACTCTCGGAGGAAGAATACTTATTTATAAATTCATTGATAACAGCATTGGTTGAAGGGGATATAATGGTATTTGAAACTATTTTAACTTTCCCATTTTTTTTGGAAAGATCATTTAGTTTTGAAGTAATTTGACTATCAATATCAGACCATGACAATTGCGTATTGTTAGCAACCGGCCCTTCTAATCTTGAGCTATTATAAAGGTTTAGTATAGAAGTTGATATTCTTGGAATTAATCCACCTTGGGTATATCCATCTCGTTTACCTTTTAACCATATTGGTCTACCTTCTCTAGATTTAACCAAAAGATTGGCATAATCATTACCATCATAATAAGTACTTGAATACCAGTTAGCAACTCCGGGGGTTACTTCCTCAGGTTTGTTAACATAAGGGATGGATTTGATTACTGCAGCTTCACAAGAAGCTAAGGTTGCAGCAGCTACACTAAATCCCATAAACTTCAGGAAATCTCTTCTGCCACTTTTTAAATCTGTTGCATCATCACTTGACAAAAACTCTCCAACAGGGATCTTCTCCTGGAATTCCTTGTTGCTAGAACTTACAAAATCTGGAGTCTGATGCTTCTCCGAATATCCTTTCCAATATGTTTTTGTCTTACTCATTAACTTCTAATATACACAATTTAATAGTGACATTTTGCACATTCCCAACCACCTAATTCTTTAACAGTAACTTTGTCGTCTTCAAAAATATTGTTATTAATATCTGCTCTAGATTTGAGTCTTTCATGAATATCTTCATAATAACCCGAACTAGTTAAGTCGATTTCTTTTTTATTGTGACATTCAATACACCAACCCATAGTAAGCAAAGGTTTAGTTAATTGAATAATTCCTTTTTCCATACCTTCATCTGTTGCAGCATATGCATTAACCTCTTCTGTTGTAGATACTTTACCTAACGTATAAGTTTGTACAGGACCATGACATTGTCTACAATCAATATTTGCGGTGTTGGTATGAACGTGCTGAGAGTGACTGAAAAATACATGATCTGGTAAATTGTGAGCTTTATTCCAAACAATTGGTTCTTCTATTCTATCCCCAAACTCATCAGTATTGTATGCTTTCTTATTTTTATTCCATCCGGCAGCTTTGTGAATCTTACCAATTTCAACAGTCCCATATTGCGGACCTTCTTCAACAAGAGCATGGCAGTTCATACAGACATTTACTGAAGGGATTCCGGCATGTTTGGACTTCTCAGCTGAATGATGACAGTACTTACATTCAATTGCCATTTTACCAGCATGTAATTTATGAGAATAAGCAATTGGTTGTGAAGGCTGGTAATCATTTATGACACCTAATTGGTAAGCCCTTCCGAAGATTTCAACTCCAGAAAATAAAGCAACTGAAAGTATAAGAATTGTGGTAACTAACCAGTTTTTGATCATCCATTCTCTTGCACCTGTAATGAAAGTACGAGTGGGGTCAATTTGCTTACCTTCTTGCGAAGCTATTGCTGCAGTTAACTCTCTTCTAACTCCAATTATTGCAAAAAGGACAAAAACTAAAATCCCGGATATGATCCACCACCAATAACTAGCAGATTCCTCTTCAGCACCATAAGTAATATCTGCAGTTCCTGCTCCAACGGCTGCAACAGGTGGAGCATAATTATCGACGTAAGTAAATATGGACTCAACCTCTTCTCTAGATAGGTGGCCCTGTGGAGTCATTGCTGTTGGCGACCAATCCCATATTGCCTTAGCCATTTTAGATTTACCGCTGTTGTATAGTTCAGATGGATTTTGAACCCATTTATATATTAATTCTTCTTCTCCGGCATCAGTCCATTTTTGGAGAACGCCTTGCATTTTTGGACCGGTGGCATTTTTAATTGGATTGTGACATGAAGCACAGTTAGCTTTAAAAAGCTTTTCTCCGTCTTGTGAAAAGGTAGCAGAAGAAATAAAAAAAACAAGAAACATGGAAGCAATTCCAGGTCGTATTAATCTTGAAAGACTATTTGCTGTATTTTGAGTGAAAATCATGTATCTCTTAGCCCAACAAATGTAACAGCCTAGCTTGTAACAACAATACTTGTTTGCAGAATTGTCATGGAATTATCTTAATTTAGAATCTTTCTAAATAGATTTCTTTAAAAAACGCATACTAAACAGAGAAAAATTGATATTATTACTAACTGTTTATTTTTAACAAAACCTACTATTGGCATAGTTTTAGTTTGGTATTTATTTTCTAATTTTATGTTATTAATTATAAAACTTTGAAAAAAACACTTATAATATTTTTTTGTTTAATTAGCACAACGTCTTTTGGTCAAGATAAATGGACAGTGTATCCTAAAAAAAAGAATATTAAAAAGACTGATTCTACCATATCAAAAATTTCATTTATTGATGATTCAATTGAAGTAAAAGATAGTTTAAAACTAGATTATATTTCAGACAAGGGTCATCTGATTTTTGTAAAAGACTATAGGCTAGACTCACTTAACAAATACCTAGCTAAATATGGTAAGTTCAAAGGCTTTACAGTGCAATTGATCGTGTCTCAAGAAACACAGCTTATAAAAGATACCAGAAAAAATTTCATCCAAAATTTCCCAAATGAAACCCTATATGACGAATATAATGCGCCAAATATATTCCTTTATGCGGGTAAATTTCATTCAAGAAGTGATGCTGTTTTATTGAAGAAAAAAATGGAAGGTTTTTTTAACAACACCATGGTGGTAATGAAATCATTTTCATTTAGTGCAGGACAAAAAAGTTTTGATTCAAAATAAAAAGGGTGCCAAAGCACCCTTTCAAATTATAATAGACTTTAAAAGTTGATTAAAAAATAGCTAAGAAGTCAGAATTTTCAAAGTATTTTATAAATTCTCTGTCTTTTTTTGCTTTGTCTTTTAAACTTGGGTCTTTATCAAAAGCTGACTTTAAATTTTCTGTCAACATTTCAACATTTCCTGTTCTTGAACCAATAATTGCCTGTAAATAAAAAGCATTAGCAGATTCACTTTTTATATCGTCTAAAACATCACCAGCAACATCATGGTGCTCAGCTAAAACATTAGCAAGTGCAACACTAAAAGATTTAGAATCTCCCATTGAAGTAATGGCTTCTTCATATTTACCTTCCTGAATATGTACCAAACCTAAGTTGTATTTTGATTCAGGTGTGTTTGAAGCCTCTAATAAAGATTTGATTTCATCAGATACTTTACCAGTAACACGGTGCTTTACTGCAGCTACATTATTAGATACAGTTGCATTGTCAGTGATTGACATTGCTTTTTCAAATGACTGACCAGCACCTTCAATGTCACCCATTGAATAAAGTACGTATCCCTTGTTATTAATTATTCTCCAATCGTTAGAAAATAATCTTTCTGCTTCGCTGTAATTTCTAAGCTTAGTATTCATGTCTTCTTCATTAATACTCGCTTGAAAAATTTCTTCAACATTGAGCGTGTCAGGATTAGTTGCTACTAAATTTTTGAGTTCTTCGTCACTGTAACCAGATTCATCGTAATTAACAGTGATTGTAGCTCTTCTTAATTGAGGAAGAACTTCTTTTTCTAAAAACTTATAGGTTTTTGCCATATTTCTTATTTCCTGCTCTCTTTTATTTAAATCAGAAGTCATCTGTAAAACTCTTAGAATAAGTTCTTTATCCTCGTTTGAGGTTTTAGAAACTTCTTCTTTAAAACCTTCCCAATCTTCCCCTTTTGGAGTTACAGCATAAAAAGATTTTTCTTTACCGGCAGCAAACCTCATTCTTTTAGCTTTTGAAATTAAAAATTTCATTGCACTATTTCCTCTGTCTAATGCCAAGTCTGTATTCAAGTCAATCTCACCCTCTGGTGAAGCAAAAGAAGTGATTTCAATAGATTTAACTTCAATTCTTGACCCTTCTTGCATTGAAGACGAAATAAAACTCAACATGTCTTTAACATCTTTATCTCTCATTTCCTTTGAAGAAATATTATGCTTAGCCTTAGCAAAATTTATGGTTGCAGATTTAGTGTAAGAATTTACTCTTTTAAAATTGCATTCCTTAGAATTAATTACACGATTATCTAGGTCTATTAGTAAAGGTGTAGTAGTAGTTGCATCAGCGATTTTATCTGTCAATATTGGCTCACCCTCAGGCTCTCCACCTTTAGTTACAACTATTCTTACTTTGACTTCACCTTCTGACATACATTTTTGAAATGGAATAGTACTTGAATAATTAAAGGCTAAACCTTCTGGTGGAACCATTTTTCCATTTCCAGCTGCTTTTGCACCTTGAAAAATTTCTGTTTGAAATGGGATTTCATTACCATCAGCACAAAACAGGATAGGAGTTATTTCAGCAACTACCTTTGCGTTAAGTCCTTTTTCTACAAATTTTCCATTAATTTTTAGGGTCACATCACCACCGTGCATTTGCAAGGGGTTCTGAACTACATCGTATTCTAGATCTTCAATAATAGAACAACTAGTTAAAAATGCGAATAAAAATGCTACAGTTAAAGCACCTAATCTATTGATATTCATGGTTTTCATAAGAATATTATTTATCGTCTTTTAAAATTTCGTGCAAGTATAAGCACTTTATTCCATAAAAAAAAAGGACTTATGGCTTAATTAGGAAACTGAGAACATTAAGAATGTGAAAGGTTCAGTATACTAAAACTCAATTTTAGATTGATTTTTTGAATGTTTTTTTGAAAGTAAAACCTCAAAATTTTCACAAAGGCCATTAGGATTAGAGTAATCAATCGTTTCGCCATTTATTCTCAGAACAGGAATTTTAAGTTTTAATAACCATGATTCGTAATTCATAGAAATTTTTTCTAAATAAAATAAATCTATTGCCTCTTCGTTGTTGCGATTTCTAGTTTTTATATTTCTATAGACTTTATCAATTGTGGAGTCAATAAATATTAATAGTTCTGGTTTTTTAAAGTCTTTGAATAAAAGACTATGAAGTTTTTTAGTGATTTCAAATTCCTCTTTCAAAAGATTAATTTTCGAAAAAATAAGACTTTTATTAGGGTAATAATCAGAAATTATAACAGATTTAGATTTTTTAAAAAAATCTTTTATTTGTTTACTTCTATCAATTAAAAATTGAATTTCCATTTGCAAAGCACAATCTCCTGTCGCATAATAACTAGATAAAAATTTATTACTATTGAATTCCTCTAGAAGTAAATCCCCGTTGAAATGATTTGATAAGAACTTTGCAAGTGTTGTTTTGCCAGCTCCAATATTTCCTTCAATTGCTATATAATTATAGTTGATTTTCAAAAATTGTTACTTTACTAGTGTCTTTACAATTATTTAAAAGTATAGATGCACTCTTGTTAAAAACTGGCACTTTGTTTTCTTGAAAAATATCTTGCAATATAACAATTGAAAAATTTCTTTCTGCAATTCTTGGATGAGGAATAGTTAATTCAGAAGATGTCAATTTTTCATTATTAAATAAAAGAATATCTAAATCAATTAATCGATCCATATATCCATTTTGTGGGTTCACTTTTCTTCCCATATTATTTTCAATATTTTTAATGTGGTTTAATAAGCCTGAAGAATTGTATTTAGTTGTTATTAATAATCCCATATTTAAAAATTCGTTAACAGAACTGTAACCCCATGGTTCCGTAATATATATTTTTGATTTCTTTAAAACTTGACAATTAACTTCAAGCATTGAAATTGCTTTTTTTAAGTTCAATTCTTTATTACCAAGATTTGTCCCTAAAGAAATTACTGCTTTATTTTTTTTTAAGTTCTCCAAATTAAAATTAATAGTAATTAATTATTTCTATTTTTATCAAAACTAAAAAATCAATTTATTATGAGACCTTTTTGGAGATCTTTCTGGGCATCAATATTAGCATACATAGTTTTAAGTGTATTTGCAATAATTATAATCAATATAGTCGTCATTTCAATAAGCAGCATATTTACAAACAAAAATGAACTTTCAATCAAAGAAAATTCAGTTTTAGAAATAAAGCTGGATTTTAAAATAAATGAAAGATCAGGGTTTGAAACTACTAATAATTTAAATAATCCTTTTGTTAAAAGTTACGGAATTCATGAGGTTAAAAAAGCTTTAAAAAAAGCTAAAAATGATGATAAAATTAAAGGAATACTTTTAAATATTAGTTCAATTGGAATGGGTCTCTCATCAGTTGATGATCTAAGAAATAGTTTGAGTGAATTTAAAAAAGATGGGAAATTTATACTGGCTTATGCTGAAACCTATACTATGGGGGCATTCTACTTAAGTAGTGTTGCTGATCAAGTTTACTTATATCCTCAAGGAGCTGTAGATTTTAGGGGGTTGGGAACTGAATTGATGTTTTTTAAAAATGCGCTAGATCGCCTGGATGTTGATGTACAAGTTTTAAGAGGCAAAGGGAATATTTACAAAGGAGCTGTTGAACCATTTATGTTAGATAAAATGAGTAAAGAAAATGAGCTACAAATTCAGAAATTATTGGACGATGTTTGGAAAAACATGACTCATAAAATAAAAGATTCTAGAAATACTTCTCTGGAAAAACTAAATGAAATTGCAGATTCTGTCTACAGCTACAATGCCATTGGATGTCTTAATTATAACTTAGTTGATGGATTAATTTATAAAGACCAACTCGATTCAATTATGAAACAAATAATGGATTTAAATCCAACAGAAAAAATTAATTCTGTCAACTTTAAAAAATACCTTTCAAAAAATAAAAACCAATTTGGTTACGGCTTAGCTCAGAGCAAAGGAAATATTGCTGTTGTCTTTGCGGTTGGTGATATTATCAGTGGAAAAAGTGTTGAAGGCAGCATGGGATCTAATACCATTGTAAAAGCAATTAACAAAGCCAAAAGTGATTCTTCAATCAAAGCTGTAGTCTTACGAGTCAATTCCCCTGGTGGTAGTGCTTTAGCTTCTGATGTGATTTGGAGATCAATTGAATTAAC
>MDTC01160345.1_pt1 | contig 22893 bp, 16 predicted proteins | sample 811181 | NCBI WGS metagenome assembly MDTC01 (sample SAMN05326644, study PRJNA326480) | marine metagenome | isolation source: seawater | place: Pacific Ocean: North | collected 2011 | reverse complement strand
CGTCTTTTCCCAATTTAAAATTCGACCAATCAGTTGCAAGCGGTAGGGTCGGTCCTTGAGTAATCTGAAAGCATTTAACAGGACATCGATTCCTTTGTTACGACAGACTGCACCGGTAAATAAAAACGTTGGTGGCTGAGTTGGCTCCTGTTCGACCGCTTTGAAATGAGCAATGTTGACCTCAGATTCAACCCAGCGAATCCGAGACACATCTAGGGCGTGTCCATCGACTAAATCATCTTCATGACCCGGCCCCAAAACCAAGACTCGATCGGCGTGCTTGCAGATTCTACGGTCTCTCCAAAGGGTAATAATCCTCTGGCTGACATAAGTCCATCCGAGGTCCAGATGGGGCTTGCGAACGCGATTAAACCACGCCCAATTGTTTGTATATAGGGTGGATATGAAACGGTATTCTCTGGAATGGCTCCCAGCCCACGCTTGGAAAACCGCAGCGAAATGGCCAAAATTGTCGTGGATAATATCGAGGTCGTTAGAACGTAATCGTTCAGATATCCAGTTGAATGCCAGACGATTAAACCCCTTTCGGGGGAGAACGACCAAGCTGAGTTTTGGGTTGGCTGACACGAGTTCGCTCAGTGAGCCAGGTTGCTCTGTGGTGAGTATGTGTAAGCTCTCGACTTTACACGACAGTGCACACAGCATCCGAAAGCGATCCGAATAGGCTAATAATCTTGGAAGACACGTGACAACGCGCATCGGACGCAACCCTATGAGGTCATTAAATCCAACATACCAAACTGCTCCAGAATAGGTCGATCAACTCTGCTTGACCGTCGTTTCCTCAGTTTGTTGACTATAATACTGGTAGGAATACTGTCCGTACCCTTTGCGACGCACATCCAGATTATTAAGAAGGGCGCCAAGTAAACGTACATTGACCGTATCGAGAAGCTCTTTGGCTTTCTTTAACATGTCTCTGCTGGTTTCTCCGGCACGCACCACAAGGACAGCACCGTCAAGTTGCTGTCCAAGAATCTGGGCATCTGTAACAGCCCCCACCGGTGGTGAATCAAAAATGACTCTGTCGTATTCTCTTAAAAGGTAGGCAAGGGTTCGCTTAAAGCCTTGTGTATGCAAAATTTCTGATGGATTGGGCGGTAGGGGGCCGCTACATAGAATATCTAATCGATCCACTTCGCTTTTGATGGCTACATCTCCGATTTTGGTGTCAGCATCCATGATTAGATTTGTCAGGCCCCTCTCATTGGTGAACCCAAAAATCTTATGCAGCCGCGGGCGCCTCAAATCAGAGTCAACAAGAAGCGTCTTACTCCCAGACATGGCCATGGTCGCACCAATATTAACGCAGGTACACGTCTTGCCCTCTCTCGGGCCAGCACTTGTGATCAACATGGATCGCAGTTCTTGCTCAGGTGTCATGAACAAAAGATTCGTACGAATAATTCGGACACACTCAGCCAGCGTGCTGTTGGGATGGTCGATGACGCACCGATCAGGGTTTTCAAGGGCTTTAGGCATGCCGCCTTTACCGCGTACTGATCTCACAGAGGGTACAATGCCCAAGAATGTGAGACCAAACGCCTCTAGTTGTTCCTGACTCTTGACTGTATTATCGAGACGGTCGACGAGAAAAGCCAAGCCGATACCACCGAAGACTGACAGCACCAGTGCCACAGCCAAATTCAATAATAGTCGCGGTCGAATCGGCGTTTTAGGGACCAAAGCCGCATCTAAAACGCGCACGTTATTGGCACGCGCTTCCGCTTGTAACTGAGCTTCCTTGAGTCGACCCAGCATCTGAATATGCAGCGTTTTTTTGGATTCGATAGCCGCTTGTCGCCGTCTATATTCCAGCTCATGTGCCTGTAAAGACTTAGCCTGTTCTTCAAGTTCCACAACTTCTGCACGAAGCTTACCATCACTGACCAGGCTGGCTTGATACCGACGTTCTATAGACTGGCGAATGCCCCTTACTTCACGCTGAAGATTCTTTTCAACTCGGCGAATTTTCGAATCCACAACGAGAACGTCTGGATGTTTTTCTAAGTAGCGCTTCAATAATTCAACGCGGGAATTCTTGAGTTCAATCAGCTGCTCTTTAAGACGCTGCACAAGCCCGTTCGACAAAACTTCAGACACGCTGGACTGCGCCTGTAGGCTTGTCAGCTTCCGAACCTGGTCAAGCTGTGCTTTGAGCTGAACCGACTGGCGTTTCGCATCACGACTTTGTCGCCGCGCATCTTGCAAATCTAAACTCACAAAGTTCTGCTTATCGGCTAATGTCGCCCCTAAAATATTGTTCTGACGCTTGAAGACCAGTAAGTCATTTTCCGCCTGGATGAGTTCAGACTTCAAGTCACCCGCCTGCTTCCGAAGCCATTCAACGGCGTCGATGGCCGCAGAGACCTTGCGATCAACATTTTGGGCGGCATAGGCTTCGGCGATGGTGTCAGCTATCTTTGCGGCCCGACTTGGATTTTCGTCGCGCACACGGATTAACGCGACACGGCTTTCCGATACCGGATCAACTGAGATTCGATTGACGAGAATGGAGATAGGGTCCGCATTCTTCAATCGCTTTGCCCGGGCATCAGGATCTTCAAGCTTGGTGACACCTAAAAAGTCCAGGTCTTGTTCCAAGCCAAGCGCTTTGACGACCTTTGCGGCCACCATCCGACTTTTGATAATTCTATACTGGGTCTCAAAGAACTCCTTGGTGTTCCAGCTACTCCCAGACCCAAGCGACACGACCTCAGCCCCGTGGCGCGGTAGATAACGTGGGGCGTTTAAGTCAATGACAAGCTGAGTTGATGCCTCATAGATGCGGGGTTGCCTCTTGGTATACAAGACGGCTGCGGCCATCAAAAGCGCCATGAACGCCATGACCAGCCACTTATGCTTCCAAACGATACCGGCCCATTGGGTCAGCGTAGCTTCATCTTGAGTTCGATTGACCATCAAAGTTTAATCACCTTTTGATCGTCCCGCCCATATTGACCAGTCAAATTGCGCGTATCAACAATACGTTGAGAATATGCCACCAATGCTTCTACATCATAATAGCTATGGTCGGTCACGATCACGACGCAATCATAGCTCTGAAGAGCCGAGTAATCCAATTTGGACGACGTTAAAACCTCACCCGAACCATGAGAGCCGAGTGGAAGTTCAGGTACATAGTCATCTTGATATGACACCTCTGCACCGCGAGCGATCAGCTTTTCAATGATTGGAACAGCAGGTGATTCACGCCAGTCGGTAATATTCCGTTTATATGCAACCCCCATTATGAGAACTTTTGAGCCATTAATGGGCTTTCGATCTTCATTGAGAGCGTAGCCGACTTTATCGACAACATACTCTGGCATGTGATTATTGATATCGTCCGCCAATTCGATGAAACGCGTCCGATAATTGAGCGTCCGCAGTTTCCAACTGAGATAATGTGGATCGATAGGAATGCAATGACCACCCAGGCCTGGGCCAGGATAAAATGGCATAAAGCCGAAGGGCTTGCTCGCCGCGGCCTCAATAATTTCCCAGACATCTAACTTAAGCTTATCGGCAATAATCGCGATTTCATTGACCAGGCCAATGTTCACAGCCCGAAACGTATTTTCAAGGAGCTTGACCATTTCTGCCGCGGTCGGACTTGATACAGGTATGACCGAGTTTACGATGGCCGAATACAGTGCACCGGCCGCTTCGGTACATGCCGGTGAGACACCGCCGATGATCTTAGGCGTGTTTTCAACAGTAAATGTCTCATTACCTGGATCAATTCGTTCTGGGCTGAATGCGAGATGAACATCTCGGCCAACTTCGAAACCAGACACGGCCAACTTGGGTGCGACAATTTCCATCGTGGTACCAGGGTAGGTTGTGCTCTCTAGAACAACCAGCTGCCCCGCGCGCAGGTGCTGCGCGATTTGCTCCGTCGCCTTAATAATGTAGGTTAGGTCAGGATCGCGTGTCTTTCTCAGTGGTGTTGGCACACATACGCTAATGGCGTCACACTCTGATAAACGCGAAAAGTCGACAGTCGCATCGAGACGTTTTGCATCGAGCAAACTGGACACTCGACTCGAGTTGACATCTGGTATGTACGATGTCCCACTCTTCAGAGCTGTGACCTTATCCTCATCGACCTCGAAACCGAGAACGGAGTAACCCGCCTCTCCGAATGCAACCGCCAGTGGGAGTCCCACATAGCCAAGACCAATGACACCAACAAGCGCGTTTCTACCGTCTAATTTTTCTTTTAGTGTGCTCATTTCTATGTCCAACTTAATCCCGCTCTTCGAGCTTTCCTTACACCGTGACGCGTCCGAGCGCCACCCTACAACATGAAATCATTATGAACGTTATCAATCCGACTTACGATACCAGTCGATTGTGCGTCTTAAGCCTTCATTGAAATCCACCACTGGGTTGTATCCGATGTTGCGCTTCGTCTGTTCAATATCCGCCCTGGAGTGCATGACATCGCCTGCTCTTGGGGGGTCAAACTGCGGTTTGACATCGGTGCCAAGGGTATCGTTGATGGATTTTATAAGGTCTAGGAGGGTCACGCTTGACCCACAGCCCACGTTATAGACACGACCACAAACGTCGCTGGGCGCGTCCAGGGCTTTGAAGTTGGCATCGATGACATTATCGATATGAGTGAAGTCCCGTGATTGTGTCCCATCACCATATACCACAGGGGGCTGCCCGTGGAGGATTCGAGTGACGAATGCAGGCACGACCGCAGCGTACTGACTGGATGGATTCTGTCGGCGACCAAACACATTGAAATAACGAAGCGCAATCGTATTTATCCCGAAGAGCTGATGATAGACTGAGCAATAGTATTCACCAGTGAGTTTTTGGACTGCATAGGGTGACTTGGGCCTTGGTTCAAGGGTCTCCGTCTTGACCGGCGCATCGTGATCGCCATAGGCGCTCGAGGAGGCGGCATACACAACCCGCTTCACATCGTTTTGCCGACACATTTCCAAAAGCGTCAGCGTACCGACAATATTTGCCTCATTGGTCTCAAGCGGTAAGGCCAAAGACTTGGGTACGGACGGCAATGCACCCTGATGCAACACCCCATCAACCCCCTCAAGGGCTTCAGAGACCGCGGCAGGATCAGCCAGTGAGCCTTCAATGAGCTTGATACGAGTGTCAACGTCGGCTAGATTTTCTCTCCGACCCGTTGAAAAGTTGTCAATCACAACAACTTCATCGCCGCGAGCGAGCAAAGCATGGACAAGATTCGACCCTACAAAACCTGCTCCCCCAGTGACCAAAATACGCGCCATTGTATTTCCTTTCGGTTAACGCCATGAGCTCGGATACGGAGCACAGCAGAAACAGACCGCCAACCAGCCCAATGGGTCGAGCCGCAGTGCATCAAGCGCTCCGTTATTGGCTAGATGACAGCCCCATTCGACCGCCGATACGCGACGATTCGACACAGTATATTCTCGTACAACGCCTCGGTGGTCTTCTCTACCACATCGGTGGGCATTTGAGCGAGGCAAACACTCAATTCTGTAGAACAATCTGGCAACAAAACACGACACGCTACCTCAGTCAAATCGCCGTCCTGGGACAATTGCCTAGCGGCTGTGTCGAGAATTGTCTGGCCGTCAAGGGGACAGACTATATCGAAAATATGTACCGTGACCCCGGGTCACGTCAGAGCGCTGATCTTGATCTGATCGCCGACTCGGCGCTACGTCACAGGATTCAAGAGACGTTTACAATAGACTCGTTGCGATCATCAGATGATGATTCCGTCGGCATCGAGCAGAACGGGTGCTTGATCGAAGTCCACAATACGTTCGCACCTCTATCCTTATCAAATCTCAACTGGAATACGCTGATTCATAATGGCGAACTGCGCATAATAGATGGACAACCCTACCGTTTCCCATGCCCAATCGACCGACTCACCATCTGGTTGGTCAACCAAGCGAAGTCGTCGTTCATAGATGGCCTCTGGGCCTATGTCGATCTCGCACTGATTTTGAAAACCCTCCGATATGGACCAAAACCCATGTCTTGGAAAGGACTAAAAGAGCACGCTGCCTGTGTCGATCTCGCAGTGGCTTTTGAATTAGCTCTGGGCAGACTAAATCAATTTGATATTTGGCCTTTCGAAGCCCTGCCTCGTTTTACGCGAGGCTCCGAAATTCTTCGGCGTTTATTGACGACACCCAATACGCCTCACCCGTTGCCAAGCATTTGGCAACGGCAAGGACTTCGGTTCGTTCTGACCCGGAGAGGCTTCCGACGACACTATGCGTACACTGTGCTGAAAAAATTGATGGCTTGAGGACCCTTGAGTAGATCGAAGGAGCAGAGCCCGTATGCGCGCTATAGCCAACTTTCAGGAACGAAGACGATGTCGCCTGGCTGTAAGAAGACATTACTAACCCGGCCTTGGCTAATTCGCTCAAAGGGGACAACAAACTTCTTTTCATTGCCTTCGACAAGTCGAGTTAGGATTAATCGGTCCTTAGCCGCCAAAGCCTTCAGACCACCTGCGAGGGTCACGGCCTGGACAATGGTCATCTTGTCTTCATAGCGAAATGTACCCGGCTTACGGACCTCACCGAGTACAAAAACTTTCTTGGAATTGAACTCTTTTACGAAAACACTGACTTGGGGCTCTCTCAGATAGCCGGCTTTGAGATTCTTCGTGATGGCAAGTGCGAGTTGGGATGCAGTCAACCCTATGGCGCTCAGCTCACCGACCAACGGATATGAGAAAAGTCCGTCGACACCCACTCGGAAGAGGCCAGACAACTCTTTTTCTTGATAGACCCTCACCTCGACTACATCGCCAGGGCCCAAGGTTGCGCTCTGCATAATGGTTGCCGTATCAGGCATAGGGGGTAAGTCACGAACCTGGACGGTCGACCCACAACCGATGCTAGAAAGCAGGCAGGCTAGGATTAAAATCCCGTAATGACTTGTCTTCATTCGAACATCCCCAGCCTCACTTCGGCTTGGTGCTCCCGTCGGAACGGATCAGTAATTGCCGGTCGCGCTGAGCATCACTGTGTGACGTGTGTACTCCGCAAGGTCGATTGGGTCACCGGCAAAGCAATTGCCAGGATTCTCACCGAGGCAATAGTAGTATTTGCTGCGATTATTCTCGAAGGTCCAGGCGGCCGAAAGCTTGAACCAATCGACGGGTTCCCAACCAAACTCACCACGACCCAAAAAAATGGGTTCCGTGCGGTCGGGCAATAGGGCAGTCCAACTGGGTGCACCATCGCGGCTATACTTGTAATAGTCAATTCCAGCCCGACCGCTTATGAAGACACGGCCAGGTATGTTGACTCTGAAACGAATATTGCCCCTCTGAAGCGTGTAATAGTTCGAAAACGCATCATCACCGAGCTTAAAAGCATAACCCATGCCGAGTACCAAGCGCGGTTCGAAACGATACTCAATGTCGGCTCGAGCGATTGGGCCTCCGTAGGAGTCGCCAGCATCATGAAAGCTATTGCTGTAACCACCACGTAAGGTGAGCGAAAGACGCCGCGTGAGCAATCCTTGAATGCCCAATTCAGCTCGGAGGGGATTCAGATCGCGATTTGGTCCATCGATCGGGTTACCGTCCTGATCCAAATCGACGCCCTGTCTATAGTCAACCATCCAGTATCGGACATCGATAAATAAGGCAGTCTTCGGGAAAAACTTCCAATGGGTGAGCAGCTGAAGTTCTTGGGTGTTCTTATCACCACGATTACTGCCTAGGGCAGTAGACGTCGCAAGCGTACGATCGATACTGAAACGGTAGCCGAGTCGTAATTCCAAAGCCCGATTTCCAGGTCGACCACCAGGACGAAACCGGATGTCTGGGCCGAATGAAGCTGACAAACGGTTGTAGCCATCTTCCTTCAATAGCTCGACGCCAGGTTGTTCGGAGTATGTACCGCGCGCAAACAAATCAATGGATATGGGCTTGCGAGGTAAGAGTGAGAACCGGAGTCGACCTCTAGCTTGGTCCATGGCTGCGGCTTGGTCTAGTGAACTCGCCGTCTCATCGGCATTATCAGCTGTGACATAACGCCCCATGGCGTCTAGGTCTAAAGTAAGCGCGGCCCGGTTTGCATTTCTGTTCTTCAGACTAAGTCCGCCCCCGAATTTGAAAACCTTGACCGGATTGACTGGCGCCGTCGCTTCCGCATCAGATTCACGCCAAAAGTTGCTATCATAGCCAGCCGACAGGCTGAGTCGCGGATGCAAGACGACATTGCCGTTCCGAATACCTGGGCCGACCGCGTACGCATCATCGAGCAGAAGAAGTACAGAGAAAATAAAGACAAGGGCACACACGGGTTGCGCTGCCAAGCTCATCATCTGTCCAAACGCCGTTCGTCGCGAACCTGCTATCGCTGCATTGTTGTTCAATGTTGCAACTTGTCGCCGCTATAAAAGCGAACTACTCCCTTTAGTCATCTTCAGGTCCCACTTACTCACTGCCAGTAACCGCCGGAGGCCGCGCACCATTAAGGGCCTCGAAGGTTGGTACTGCTTCAGTGACAGCAGGGTCGTCGGTTCGAATATCTGGATCGACCTCCAGCGTCAACTGACTATTGCCAGTATATTGACTTATTTCGCCTACACAGCCTTCAACTTGTAGTTTTAGGTTTTCGACTCGGTCACGAATGAGCATCACTTTGGCAAATTCATGCTGCAATAGATTAGAGTCTCGTTGGGCTCTCGCTTCTTTCAAGCTGCCCTGCGAACGCTCAGCGATTGCCAAGAATCCCTTGATGCCAGTGAGCTTATCATTGACACAGTTGACTTGAATGATGTCTTTGTTCTCTCGAGCCAGGTCAAGGCGCTTCAAAGTGAAGCCAAGAGTCTTCTTGATGGTCGATAAAGCTTCAGTAACGTTCTGTGCTTTATCCTCATCACTCAAGCCGGCCCCGAGCTCTTCCGCGCTGGCGACCGAGGAACCAAAGGCGAAGAGCGTGACCACTGCTATGCCCGCAGCAAATCGAAGCCCCTTGAAGGTATATGCTGGCATGGTCACGACGCTACTCCCTACTGTCATATACAAACAGGACACCGACCGGTCAAAATTCTCACACACCAACTTAGTATGCCCGCCTTCTATATATACGAAAACGAGAACAATTGCTGTGTTTTCTCGGCTAAATTTTTAACTTAATTCGCGGGCGAGAAGACAAATGGGAAGGCGACGGTCACGCTACCACCGTCCGGTTTTGGAAATTTCCAGCGTTTGATACGGCTCGCGATGCACGATCCAACCGCGCCATCACCAGTGGTATTTTTCTGGATCCGCGCTGAACCGACCCGGCCACTCTGCAAAATGGTGAACTGAACTTTCACGCTACCTGCGAGCTTCGGATTCTTTTTTAACTGCTTTTCGTAACAACTTCTAATGGCACCTTTTCGGCGATTGACAACCCGGGCAATAGACGCCGAATCGAGCACGCCGGTACCGAATGCAGCACTGGGCCGCCTGACCTTAATCTTGCCTCTGACCTTCGTCTCTTTGCCCTTCTTTCCACCAGCAACACGGCTGCGCTTCCCTTTAAGATCTTTGGTGGAAATACCGGTTACCTTACCGCGCGTACTGCCAATGCGGCGGTCTCGCCCCATGCCCTTCTTGGTCGCCTGCATAACGCCACCGTTGCCCGAAAACGCGTCTTCCATTTTGACGTCCGGACTGCCATCAGTCAGGGAATCTATTATGCTACCCTCACCATCCCCCTTGACGCCGATAAATTTAAGAATCGTCTTGTTGCTGACTTCCTTCTGCATTTTTCGTAGCTCTTTTGCCTTACGGCGGGCCTTTTGCTCAGGATTCTCAGCGGGCTTCTCTTTTGGTGGTTCCTTCACCACGACTTGGGTTTTCTTAGCCTTAGGTTTTTTGACCTTCGACTTTTCGTCGTCTTCCTTCTTTTTCTTGTCATCTTTTTCAGGTTTTGGTTCTGGAAGCTTCTTCTTCGGAGCCTCCATCATCTGAATGAACCGATCCGGCAAAGAATCATAGCTCTTGGGTGGCTCAGGATAATCTTGACTCACGATATAAGCCAAACTGAAGACTTGGAGAGCGAAGCTAGCCATCAAGGACGTGACGTAGGGCCAATCGAGCCGCTGCGTTATGCCGCCCTTCATCGAAGCGGGCAATTGCAATTTCGAAGGTGGTGGCGGCGGTGTGACGAATTGAAAGAGAATGACAACGTCGCCGAAGACCACCTTGCCACGGCTGTGGTCCGATAGCTCTACGACGTAGCCTTCTCCTCGCTTCCTAGCCCGTTTCTGCTCCCGAAGTGTCTTGAAATCATAGACGGAGTCACCAAAGGAGACTTTGCCGTTCATGCCTGGTCGGAAATTTAGGTGGTAGTTACTGGCTTTAACTTCAAAGAGATTATAGCTCTTTGGCAAGCCCGCTATTGACGATATCACGAAGGTATTTCTCGGTGATTGGCCAATGGTGACCGCTTCACGTCGTCTTAATAATCGTTCCTCTACGATCTTCCCGTTCTGGATGAGACCGATTCGCAGGATTTTTTTATCCCTGCTGTCTGTCATTCAGAACGTCCTTCCATCGTGCTACCATCAACTGTCCATGGCGCTTCGTTATTGCGACAACCCAACATGTTACCGGCGAATCGCGAACTCATTTGTCGCGCCAGACATCTAAGCGACACCAGGCCATGGCCTAATGTTCCTAAACTTATTCGTCTGGGATGCCCTAACTCTAAAGACACACTAGCTCCGCCTGAGATCAGTTGCAAGTTCAACAACGCGCCGATCAAACATAGATTCGGCTAAATCTGAACGCGCCCACGGTTTGTGTATATCTGACGACAATCTCATGACGGATCTCACTGAATTACACTACGTTTGAGGAGATTTCTAGATATGGACAGGTGTTCGAAACGACTCGCGGTCAGCTCGCTCCAATTACGCAACAGAGACCCACGCGTTAAGTTGCCTAAAAGAGGCCCTCTTTAGCTTTGCCCCCGGGCGCCTGGTAGCCGCGACGCCCACCCTTTGAGACAGCAAATTTAAACTTTTTAAAGTCTGCATTCGTCGCTGTGTACATGACATCCCGCAGTAGACTGTAGGGCGTATCATCGTGGGCGATGAAGGTAATCATACCCTCAAATTTCTGATTCATTCGAGTGTCGATTTCTTTTTGATTAGCCGCAGCGGCCTGAAGCTTAGTCAGCAGCGGCTGGATGAGCATTGAGTTTTCATCTCCGCCCTTATCCATTTTACTTATTGCGCCGTTCTTAACTTCACAAACGGGCTCGCCATCCAGGATGATTGACTTGGCACTGATGGTCAGAGCTATGGTCTTCTTTGGCAGAAGTTCTGTGTTCGAGATGGGAAGTTTTAGGTCTTTACTCGAGTCCACTCTCAGCGGGTCCATCGAATAATTCATCAACAAGAAAATGAGGATGATGGTCATGGCGTCCATCAATGAGTTGATAGTGACAGTGGCTTCACCATCCACCATTCGACGCTTCTTGCGACCAGCACGCTGCTTAACTTTTTCGCCCTGGACCCAGTCGGCTATAATTTCGTCGCGAGTTTTTTCTCGTTGCTCAGCCATTTCGATTCCTAATCAGTGTGCGTTAAACTATTGCGCCTTAGCTGCAAACATCACGTCCGGCCACAAGGGTACAGCACGTCTCTTCCCGTCGACTTCTTCGTACTTAACGCTAGCTTCTTTGAACTCCGTATCCTTGACGTACGTATCCTTCTCAAGTCGGAATCGGATTGAATCCATCGCTTCGATGACGTGCTTGACTGGAATATTCGAATCGACGGCAAGTTTAATAACCGTCTCGTTCGGATACTGGTCTTTGACGCCATCTTTAATCTGGGCCATCAAAGAATAGAGAACAGGGAAGTTAAAATGGTAAAAGGGTTTTTTCACCGTTTCATTCTTACCCACTTCGATGTCATGCATTCGAAATGGTTCGACCTCTTTGATGTTAATCCCGCTCTCGCTTACTTCAACACCGTCTGTTGGCTTGATGATAGCATTTAGGGGAACACTCGCTTTGATCATGATGCCCTTTTCGCCAATCATCACCGTCAAGTTAAGTGGTTTTTTTTCATCTTCGTTTTCGTTGGAACTTTTACCCATACCGAAGTTCGGCGCATTGACATTGATAACACCGACTTTGACGAGTGCAGTTCCCAAAAGAACCATCGGAATCAAGCAAACAACCAAGTTCATGATTGGAACGAGATTGAGATCCTCGATTTTGTCGTCAAGTCCTTTTTTTCTAGAGCGCGCCATTTTAAACCCTCTTCCAGTCTCAAATTAATGTTCACGTTTGAGCGCGGCATGTCGTCATGCGAGCGCTCTAATTATGACATCAAAAGCGTCCGTTTAGTTCTCGCCCGCGTTCCCATGTAGTCGGGATACAAGCAGATTCTCAAGACGGACTGAGTACTGGTCGATTTCGTCGATGATCTTCTTTGTCACGCTGGTCAAGAACACCTGTGCGATGAGGCAAGGAATCGCGACGATAAGACCGAACGCCGTGGTATTCATCGCCATCGCGATACCACCTGCGAGCATGGACTGTCTTTGGTCAGCAGGAATGTTTGGATTCTTCAAGGCGTCGAACGCGGCGATCAGTCCCAAAATCGTACCGAGAAGTCCGAGAAGCGTTGCGATATTCGCAATCTGCTGCAGGACTGTCGTTCTCTTTGTTACGATTGGCACGATCTCAAGAGTCGCTTCTTCAACTGCGTTCTGGATCTCATCCGGACCTTTGTTAGCCCGCATCAAGCCCGCCTTAATGACTCTTGGCAGAGCAGCCGATGGAGCAGCGCTACAGAGCTTTATGGCTCGATCAATGTTGTTCGCCATCACCAGCTTTTGGATCTGAGCCATAAAGGCCGACGCGTTAATATTGTACTTGAAGTACAAAAAGATAAAACGCTCGATCATAATGCCGAGGCCGATGATGCTCATTGCCAAAATTGGGTGCATCCAAGCGCCACCTTGCTTGTAAAATGTAGCGATAACGTCCATTGCTCGCGGTCCTCCATAAGGGGGAAAGTTACGTCACACGGAAATATTTGGCGTGATTTCTGTCACCCCTTTTTCCGATTCAAGAGCGGCCTCCGTAGGCTGATCTTGCGACTGCGTTAAGTTTTAGCTGGCCGGTCCAGTGGAACGGCTCGGTTTTAATATCATCCTAAACAAACGGGGATCCACACTTTTCTGTGGCTGGGCAGGATTTTGCACTCAATCCCACTCCTTCCGGTTGTACTCCCCGACATAATGTACCTAGAAAGGCTGTTTGTCTACGCTCTTTATGATTAAAGGAAGAAAGCTCTTTTTTGGCTCCAGCCCCTCGAAGTTTAATTGACTCCGTTGCAAAAAGAAAAATGCCTCAGGCTTCTGTATTCGACCCTCGACTTTGATCGTATCGATTTGTATGACTCGCGGGGTTCGTCGAGATGAACTGGGCTGGCCAAATGCGGGTGTAACGAGCCAAATGCAGGCTGCTAGAACACCGAATAAAAGCACTCGCTGCATGCGATCACTCATCATTGCTCTCCATCTCCGGAGTCATCAGCCCCATCGTCGTTAACGTCGTCTGTATCTATCTCATCGACTGCGGAATCGTCTTCGGGCGGAGGCTGCTTCTGGCTATTTCGCATTTGTTCGGCACGCTTCTGCTCGACAATAATTCTTTTCTTGGCTTCGTTGACATAACTCTGCGCCAGTTTTTTTGCCTTGGGGTCTTTTTCAGACGTTCGATACTCCTCCAGAAGAGACACCGATCGGTTTAATCGCTCGATGGCATTCTGATCGGGAAACTGGCCATCGAGGAGTAGAATACCCATATTATAAGCGATTGTTGGTCGGCCGCCCGGGATCATCTCTGCCTGTTTAAATACAGTCAATGCTTCTGAGTATCTTTGTTGTCCCTTAAGCGAATTCCCCAGATTCACTCTGGCCGCTAGCATATCGGGCCATCTGGCTAGGGCACGGCGAAACTGTATCTCGGCATTTCCGTAGTCACCAGCCTCATGGTAGATGAGGCCAAGGTTGTTATAGACCTCCGCGCTACCGCCTTGGGGCAGATTGGCGGCGGCTTCAAGTGCAACTCTTGCATCGATCTTATCTTTCAATGCTAAATGAGAGTTCGCTAATCTCCAGAAGATCTCGGGATTCGATTCATCCATGGCGTTTGCGTTGTTGAGTATGGCGACGGCAAGCTCATGCTTCCCTTTTCTTGCATAGACGACAGCAAGATTGACCATTGCAGACAAGTTGGTCTCGTCTTTCCTGAGGATGGCCTTACTATCTTGCTCTACTCGACCGAGATCGCGATTGGTGGCAATACGCAAACTGTTGACGGCATTTCGCAGAGCAATACTTTTTGGCTTAGCTGTCAGACGTCCTGAGGCATAATTAACTGCACCGGCTTCATCGCCTTCTCGAATCATAATGCGACCAATGGCGACGACAGAGTCACCCAGTTCAGGGGCATGGGTCAGTGATGCCTCATAGTCACGTTTGGCTCGTGTGTAGTCGCCTTGCCACTCTGCAAGGACGGCAAGATTAAACCGTGCCTCGGCCAAAATCATCACTTCGTTTTCAGTGGGCGACACAGCCTGTAAGATCACCTCTTTGAATTTTTCTTCAGCACTGGTCAAATCTCCATCGCTGACCGATTGGCGGGCTTCATCGAGCAGGCCCCTGAGCTCTTGCGGTGTGAGCCGCATAACCGAAGGCGTAGGCACACCAGATGGCACGCCCTGAGTCGAATCGGTCTGAGCATCACCCTGTGATGTTTCTACACGGCTTTGTTGCTCTTCTAATTTTGGCTGAGGTCGGCCGCCACAACCCAAATAGAAAACCGCACAAAAGAAGATGAAAAATTTAGACTGACTCATTTCTCCTCCTCCTTATCGACACCAGGTTCTTTGGGTTGTTTCCGATTATTCGACTCATTCGCATTAGTCGGCACATTTGGCGCGTCTTCGTCTGAGGACGCATTTGAATCGGAGGTCTCACCACCTTGTTTCGGCTCGACCGGGCCCGACGTCTCGGGCGTATCAGTCACCACAGATTTTGGCTCGCCCAGGTTGATCATTCTCGGCGTGGTCAATTGCCGGCCAGCAGAGAGTCTCAGCTCTTCTTTAAACAGCGGATAGTCGCTGGGAAGGTACTTATTGAGTGAAGTCAGGATGCGTTTCGTCCACTCATTGACAATCTTGAGTTCTCTCGCTTTTTTAATAGCAAATTTATATTTGGTGACCGCTTTGTCTTCTACGGGCATAGCCTGGTCTTCTAGCATAGTGCGGTAGACATCCTGCTCTTCTTCCGAAAGGGTGTCCGGAATCGGTGCATTGTAGAAAGCTTCAGCAAATAATTGATAGATGTGGCCTATGCGATATAGAGCGGCAATGCTCCAGGTATCAGCTCGATACTGAAGGACCTCACTGTATCGACGCTCTAGTTCTTTCAGGCGTCGAGTCATGTCCTTGATTACCCGACCCTGGTTTTTCATGGAGCCGCTGATCTTGAGTCGCTCATAGACAACAAAATCGCGCTCGACGAGACGAAAAGAAGCTTCCGCTGGGTAATTGGCTTCATAGGTTGCAGGCTGCATACCACGGCTGTTGAATTCGTCTATGACACGTTGCCAAGTCTGTGCGGCTTGCCTTTTCTTCCCTTGCGCTTCGTAAATTTTGGCGACGCGTGTCAAGCCTTCGACGACTAGCGGATTTTGTGCCGGGTCTGACCCGTATTCCCGCGCAAATCGGTCATAAACACGAATTTCGTTTCGGGTATCTTTTAACTTCCGATAGGTATCACCGGCCCGAAAAAAAGTCTCTGCCGTATCTTTTCGATTTGGAAAAAGCTGCGCATACCGCTCGAAGTTGGCAGCGGCCTGAAGATATTGCTGCGTCCGTTCCTGCAAGACAGCTGCTTTATACAGCGAGTCGGCGCGATTAGCCGATTGTGGAAACTGAGATACAAGCTTCAAATGCGTGTCGATGGCCTTCTGAAAATCGTAGAAACGCTCAGAATTAATGCCAACTCGGAAAAGTGCATCCTCGACAAATTGACTTTTTGGATACCCTTTATAGATCCGCTCATAAGCACGCGTCGCCGATTCAAACATCCGCAAGGTCTCGTAAGCTACAGCAGCATTATTGAGGGCATTTGCCGCGAATTTATTCCCTGGATTTTCATCAACAAGGCGAAGATACTCCGCCGCTGCTTCTTTTAACTTTCCGGATTTCTGCAAGCGTTCAGCGTCTTTAAATAGTGCCCCCACTTTGAGTGTCCGAATTTCCTCATCAAACTCTCGTCCCAAACCAGCCGCTGCGATTTTCTCGGCCCATTTAGCCATTTTCTTCCAGTCATTGGCCTGCCGATACGTCTCGACCATAAGTTTAGCCGCGTTGCCGGTCACCTTTTCTTTTGGATAAGTCTCAATCAGGAACGCAAACCATTTTCTCGCTGTATCGAAATGCTTAAAATCGAAGTAGATCTCGGCCATTTTAAAAATATTTCGAGGCCGTCGACTCTTATCTTCGGTACTGATGAGTTTGAGATCCATGTACGCCTTACGCGCTTCGATAAGCCGGGCAACTTCCTCAGGAATAGGTTCGAGTTCAATCTCTTTGACGAGGCCGTCATTGTCACTGTCGGCATCACCAGGTTCATCTGTCGTGACTTCGCTTTCCAGGCCACTGAGCGAGGGTTTTGAGACCACCTTACCTGCATCGATTAAGTCTCTGACAGACATCTGCCGTGACACCACGGCATAATAGCCTGATGGTTCAAGATACTTTTTACCTAACTTGCTATCCCGGACACGGGCGTATTGGGCAGCCGCACGAAGGAACTTCCCAGAATAATACAAACACTCGGCATAGAAGAAATTGAGGTCATAGGCGTTCTCCGTGCGTGGGAATCTGGCCAGATATTTCTCGTAAGCCTCAGCGGCTAAGGCATATTCCGCCATCGCAAGCGCTTGGGCGTTAGCCACTCCTTTAGCGATGTCATCTCTGTGTCGCTGTGCTTTAGAATGATGGTATTGAGCCGCTTGACTCAACGCGTCTTGCATCAATTCATCGGCGCCTTGAATGGCCTCAGGATTATCCTGGTTGCGACGATACCATTCACCACCCGCCCCGTATTTGGTCGCGAGTTTATCGCGCTCAGCGAACGCCTCGTCAAATCTTTGTAATCGCTCGTAGGCTGTCACCATGCGCGAGTGTAGATCCGGGTTATCGGGATGATTGGGAAAATGCTTCAGAAGATGATTAATCGTAGCGATGGTCTCTTCGTACTTTGCATTCTCGAAGAAAATATCTGATAGCGCTCTCAGGATCTCGACGTCATACTCTTTCTGACCACTGACATAGCTCATCACCCGAGGAAATCCGGCACCGGGATCACGTTCACCGTCGCCGTCCCAGTCCTCTTCCTGCAGTGAAACAGCCAGATACTGTATGGCTTCAGCCCTTAGTTCGGTCCCCGCCCGGCCCGTTGCTTTAGCCTCTTTATCACTGAATTCAATCAGGCGTCTAAACCCGGCGATTGCTTCGTCGTATTGGTCATCCCGGAAGTAAGTCCACGCTAATTTGTAAAGAGCTTCATCGTAGAGATGGTGACCTTCAAAGGCCAGCACCTTTCGATAGGCGGCAATGGCGTCTTTGAGCCGATTCGAATCGAAGTAAAATTCTCCTAATCGGGTCCATGCTTCAGGCGTAAATTTACTCTTAGGAAAGCGATTTACCAAGAGTTGGAAAGCATCCTTTGCCTCAGTATCTTTGCCCATTTCGGAGAGGCAGTAGCCTTTAAGATATAAAGCGCCATCGATGTTGCGATACTGAGGCCAACTGGAAATCAGCTTGGAAAAGAGGGCGACCGTCTTTTGGTAACTCTTCGTAGGAGGGTCAGGCTCAACCTTCGATTTGCCGTCTTCAAAAGCGGCCGCTTGTTCTTCATACGCTTCGTTTAAAGCTAAGAAATCATCATTTGCTTTTTCGAAATAAAGCTCAGCTAAGCGAAACAACGCGTCGGGCGTATACTTAGGATTGCTTGGATACTTGGCCAGGAACATCTCAAATCGCTTGATAGCTTCTAGCCTTCGTTCCCGTTCTAATTTGGTCAGGTCGGATATAATACGTTCATAGCGTTTTTGGATCTTTAGCTTACGCCGGGTGTACTGAGCATCGACCAATCTCCGCACATCTGCCCGGTATTCAGCAACCATGCTTGCAAAGCCGGCGACTTCGCGACTTAACTCGACTAATTCTGGGGGTAACCCTTCTTTTTTAGCTCGCGCCGCTGCGGCTTCGACAGCATCCTCGACTCCAACGATGTCGTCTGATGTCGTACCATCATCATCTTTGGACTCAGCACCGCCCGTTCCACCAGTGGCCACTTCCTTTTCCGGTTTCACCTTCTTTTTGTCGGCTTTGCTGTCTTCTGTCTTGGCTTCCGTCCCTGCTTCGCCCGCTACTTTTCCATCTTTTTTGGCAGCCGCCGTTGAGTTTGTCTCGGTCTTTTCGCCAGTTGCAGAGTCGGAATTTCCAGGACTTGCACTACCGCTATCGCCGCTTCCGCTCACCTGGGCATGAGCGTTTGCCCCACCAAAAATCAGCGAAATCAGGATAAACAACCCCGTTCGCTCAAAGACGTGACAAAAGCCCCTATTCACCTGTCACCTCTTCAAACAAGTTCTGCAAGCGCTGGTATTCGCCCCTCTGACGATCAAAAACCCGTCCGATGTCCTTAGACTTGTCGTCTTTGCGCTTCCAAGAGACATCGACTAAACCCACATCGGCCTCGATAACGATCCCGGTAATTTTCTTCAAAACTGTCCGAAACGTTCTGGCAGCGATAGCCCCACCAAGCGCTCGAGTGGAAGTTTCTTGGCGACTCAGCTCACCATTGTACATGACAATTCGTGACTGCTCGGCACGGAGGATCGACTTAAACTCAGCAATTCGCGTATCGATGAGCCGCTGGGCTGCCCGGCTGAACCGATTTATCTGGGCATCTAGAGTAAGGGTCTGCTGATACAGTGGTCGTTCCAAAAGGGCATTGCGACCGATTAACCACTCGCTTTCTCGTTCCAAAGCATCGTTGAATCTCAAGAAGATTTTTTCATCGTTTCTCGATGCTGCATCGTTTAGACCGACATTGAAGCGTTCCTTATCGATGCGACTGACCAATTCCTCGATTTCCGCTTTGACTTTCTTCGCTTCAGTTTTCTCACGCTGCAAAGATCGATTGGCAGCCCCACCACCAGTGAGTCCTTCAGAGTCCTTCAGGTATTTATCAATGGCCACGAGTTGCGCTTCGACACCGCGCAAGTCAACCCGAAGACGATGGGCAGCTTGGTCGAGCTGAGCCATTTTGTCTTCGACTTTGTCGTTTCGCTCCTGAATTCGCGCGACGCTTCTTGGCACATTATCAAGTCGTGATTGCCAAGACTGTCGCTCATCTCGCAATACTTGGTAATCCGATTGACGGCCAATGGGCTGACCACCCGATACATCGTTCAAACGGGCTCTGATAAAGGCCAGTCGTGTTTTTAACTCGACAGCTCGCAGTAGGCCACTATTGACCTTCGGGAAGATTTTAGCACGCGCATCCGATGCGAGGGCCGCGTCCAAGAGTTTCACATTTCTCTTGGCTTGTTCCATATCCCGGCGTTGGGCGGCAACATCAGCGACCAACCGAACATCGCGGCCGCGGGCCAGATCACCGCCCGCTACCTGCGCAGCTTTCTTTGGAAGGACTGATCTCAAATCGAAATCAGCGATGCGATCACCAATCATTTTATCGAAATGACTCGCCAGATCCCGATGTTTTTTCTCTACATTTTCCATTTCCGTCTTAATGATTCCAAAAGCATCCGAGACCGCTACGAAGGACTGCTCTGCGGTCAAATAATCTTTGAGCATAAGCTTCAACTTGCCCTTTAAAAGACGCGCATCGGAACTGGCTAATATATCAGGCTGACTGATGAGAAGTAGGTCAAGCTTTCTGAGTGCACGCTCATAATCTTTGGCTTTGATGGCAATCCAGACCAGTTCATACATAGCTTCATCAAATTTCGGAGACCGTCTAGGGACTCGATTGTATAGATCGACCGCGATATCAAACTGAGATTTTTCATATGCGATTCGAGCGAGTGCCAGGAGTGCTTCGTCTCGAATGAGATGATTCTCACTGCCGGCCTGAGCTTTTTCAGAGGCCGCGAAGGCCGTGCGAAAAGCGACTTCAGCGCCGTCCAAATTCTTCAGTCTAATGAGCACAACGCCCATAAAATACTGGGCTTTCACGTAGTAATCAGTCTGAGGTCCGACTCGAGAGAATAACGCGCGACTCTCAGAAAGCTTGTTCTGCCGGTATTGATACTTTCCCAAAGCGTATTGTAGCAACGGCGATCCCTTCGCCTGCAGGCTCTGGGTCGCAACAACCACATACTTTCGACCTAAATGGGGCTCGTTGGCAAGGGCACTTAGCTCTAAAAGCCGCGCGACCGCATGCTGTTTCTGGCTCAAACTACCGAGGCTCGATAGGACCTCAAAGTAGCGAATGCTGCCAGACCAATTACGCACTTGGAAGAGTGATTCCGCGAGAAAGTAGACGGCATCTCGATAACCGGCCTTCTGTCGATTCGCCTGGTCTTCAACCAGATCTAGGAACACCATGGCAGCACGGTCATAAGCCTTTGATACGAAGAACAATTGACCATCGTTCATACGCGATGCAAAGCGATTACCCTGCTCTCTCATCGCACCCGCTAGGTATAATTTATCGAGAGTATCAATTTGCTCGGAGATCGCCGCCAAGTCGGTTTTCAACTGACTGAGTTTTCCGCGATCCGCTGACGCCTGGGATGTGAAGAGCGCCACCAATACCAAAGCGAAAAGGCCTGCCGTGAGTCTTTCGACAAGCCGTTTCGCGCAAGCAGGTGCAGACACACATTCAAACATGGAGAACCTTACTTAGAATCGACTTCGTCGGACGCGCTCTGCTTCGCTTCAGCTAGGGTTCTCTCAAACCTGATGTCGGGCTTATCACGGAGGTCCGTTGTCATTCCGCCTTTTTCGTACCCGATGATCTTAACTTGGACTCGCTTCCCTTCCTCGGCATGAAATGTATGTGAGGACCGCAAAGTGAACACATAGCCGCGGAGATATGAGAAAATGCCGAAGCCATTTCCGCGGTAAATCATAACAACCGAAATTGTGTGATTGCCTGGCACGATGGGGCCATCGAAGATTTGGATCTCCTTTTGGTCGGCCAAATCGCCCTCTTTGTCTATCTTCGTCTTGATGGGCGTCCCGTCCAAAGAGTAGATGATCTTCTCGAGATTAAAGCTGGCCCCCATCTCGTTTCGATGGATGAGTTGAGCTTCGGCGCCTGCAATGCTTGTGGAGAGAATACTTTCCTTCAGAATCGCGAGTCGCGTCTTCGTACGAAAAATCTTTTCTTTGAGTTCGTTCACGCGCCCTTGAAGGTCGTTTAATTTAACTTTGTATGCATCGTCAGCGCTGGATGACGGCGTCGAAGCGGTATTTTCCTGTTCGGCGGCCTTTGGTGGCTCTGCTGCCGTCGGTTCCGTCGATGAACCTGGGGCCTGGGCGAATGATACGCCTGAAAAAAGAACGAGTACTGCAAAAATTCTTGCCATTTGGGTGGGTCCCTTCGGCGATATCATTTGACCGAAAACTGGTGATTCGACTAGCACACCTCGCGCCTCAGTGTCAACTACCCTTACGACATCTCGCAAGAATAAAAATCCATTAAAAACAGACGCTTAAACGAAAAAAAAGTCTAACGCCCGCCCCATTTCCCCGTATCTAATAATCGATCAGCGACTGCTTTCTTAAATTCTGCTAGGCCAAGGCCTGTTACAGAGGAGACGGCTACGACCTGCGTCGTCTCACCAACGACCGCCTTTAAATCGCCCAGCTGCTCCAAAACGTCGGGTCGGTCACATTGCGATAAGACAACTAAAAAGGGGCGTTCCGTCAGGTTTACGTCGTAGCGCTTGAGTTCATCTCTAAGAACCAAGTAATCCTGAGATGCATTCCGCTCTGGGTCCAAGTCTTGTGTAACGAGAATAATAAATAGGCCTGTCCGTTCGATATGCCGAAGAAATTGATGACCTAGACCTGCGCCTTCAGCGGCGCCCTCGATCAATCCAGGCATATCAGCTACAACGTAGGTACGATCCACATCGACTTGAACAACACCAAGATTTGGCACGAGGGTCGTAAATGGATAATCGGCTACTTTTGGCTTTGCACCACTGATACGCGAAATGAGGGTCGATTTACCCGCATTCGGCAATCCAACCAGGCCCACGTCAGCAAGAAGCTTCAATTCTAAGCGCACCTCAAGTTCACTGCCGGCTACGCCTGTCTGCGCATATTCTGGTGTTCGGCGAGACGGGGTTGCAAACGACGCGTTGCCACGGCCGCCTTGACCACCATGGGCCACAATGAACTCCTGTCCATCGTCAACCAAATCGACGATAAGATGGCCCGTTTCGTCATCGAAAACTTGGGTTCCAGCCGGCACTCTGATTATGAAATGCTTTCCGTTCGCACCCGTGCAGTCTTTGGATCCGCCAGGGCGACCATTTTCAGCGTAACAATGTTTGCGATAGCGTAGATCGTAGAGAGTGGTCAGAGATGTGTCTGCACGGAGAACGACATCACCGCCGCGTCCGCCGTTACCGCCATCTGGACCCCCATGGGGCACGTACTTCTCGCGACGGAAGCTGACCATCCCTGGCCCGCCCGAACCCGAGCGAACTGAGATCGTAACTTGGTCTATAAATTTGATGGGATTGGATGCGCAGCTTAGGCCTGCGCAGCCTCGTACACGGCGACGCG
>MDTC01097167.1_pt1 | contig 22893 bp, 22 predicted proteins | sample 811181 | NCBI WGS metagenome assembly MDTC01 (sample SAMN05326644, study PRJNA326480) | marine metagenome | isolation source: seawater | place: Pacific Ocean: North | collected 2011 | reverse complement strand
TAGACTCTGATTTATTTTTAAAAAAATTAAATGAAAATGGTGTAAGTATAATATCGATGGGAGACAATAAACTAAGAATTGTTACACATCTGGATTATACTTTAGAAATGCACGAAAAATTTATTAATATTTTAAACCATTTAAAAATTTAAAAAACATTATTTAATAAATTGTTTTTCATGTCATATCCCAACAATATTCACCCTCCAATACCCAAAAAAGTTACCAAAATATTAAAGAAGTTTGATACTGTAAGAAGGGACAATTATTTTTGGCTCAAAAACAGAGAAAATAAGGATGTAATAAGTCATTTAAAAAAAGAAAACGAATACTTTGAGAAAATGACTTCTCATACAAATAAATTTCAAAATAAAATATTTCGTGAGATAAAAGGGAAAATTAAAGAAGATGATGAGTCAGTTCCATATTTTTTTAATGGGTATTGGTATATAACTAAATACAAAAAAAACAAAAATTATCCCATATATATCAGGAAAAAAAATACTTTAAACTCCAAGGAAGAATTAATATTTGATTGTAATGAGCTTTCTAAAGAGCACACTTTTTTTAACCTTTCAAACTTCTCCATTAGTCCAAATAATAAGTTTGTGGCCTTTTCTACAGATACTAAATCAAGAAGATTATATACAATCAGAATAAAAAATTTAGTAACAGGTCAAACTCTAAATAAATCAATACCTAATTGTTCCGGATCGATGGCATGGGCAAATGATAATTCTACTCTATTTTATGTAAAAAGAGAGGTTAAAACCCTTAGATCACACAAAATTTACAAGACCAGTCTAAAATCAAAATCTAATAAAGATAACCTGGTTTTTTATGAAAAGGATCCAACATTTTATGTAAATATTTCTAAATCTAAATCAGGTTCTTATATTGTAGGCTGTTCATACAGTACTTTAACTACTGAATACAGAATTTTAGATTCCAATTCTCCAGAAAAAAATTTTAGATTATTTAGTAAAAGAAAAAGAGGTTTAGAATATACTGTAAGTCATTATGGTAGCTACTTTTACATTATAACCAACAAGAACGATTGTTACAATTATAAATTAATGAGAACTTCCATTGACAAAACAGACATTGTTAATTGGACAACCGTTATTGAACATAGGGATGATATACTTTTAGAATCAATAGATATTTTTAAAAACTATTTGGTGATATCAGAGAGAGTCAATGGTTTGACGAAAATAAAAATTAAAAATTGGAATAAAAAAAATGAATATTATTTAGAATTTAATTCCGAAACTTTCAGCATACAAACATTTAATAATATTGATTTTGATACTGATTTCTTAAGATATTCTTATAATTCCTTAAATGAGCCTATTCAAATAGTTGATTTTAATATGAAAACTAAAAAAAGAATAATAAGAAAAGAGCAGAAAGTAAATGATGAGAAATTTAAAAAAGAAAATTATATAACAGAAAGAAAATGGGCAAAAGCAAAGGATGGAGTATTAATCCCAATATCAATAATTTACAAAAAGGGTATAAAAAAAAATTCTAAAAATCCTTTATTATTATATGGATATGGGTCTTATGGGCATACAATTGATCCTTATTTTTCTGTGAGCAGGTTAACTCTTTTGGATAGGGGTTTTATATTTGCTATAGCCCATGTAAGGGGAAGCGAATACATGGGTCGTAAATGGTATTTTGATGGAAAGCTTTTGAACAAAATGAATACTTTTACTGATTTCATTTCGTGTACAAATTTTTTAATTTCAAAAAAATATACTAGCAAGAAAAAATGTTATGCATATGGTGGATCTGCAGGTGGTTTGTTGATGGGTGCAATTATTAATTTGGCGCCCAAACTTTATAACGGCATAATTGCCGCTGTACCATTTGTTGATGTTGTAACTACCATGTTGGATGAAACTATTCCACTTACAACTAGTGAATATGATGAGTGGGGTGATCCAAATAAAAAAAATTATTTTGAATATATTTACAGCTATTCCCCATATGACAATATTAACAAAGTGAATTATCCAAATATATTAGTGACAACTGGTTTTCACGACTCTCAAGTACAGTACTGGGAACCAGCAAAATGGGTTGCAAAGCTCAGAGAGAATAATGAAGGGAAAAATGTAATTTTATTTTCAATTGATATGGATAGTGGTCATGGTGGTGCTTCAGGAAGATATGATTCTATAAAAGATACAGCCAAGGAATATGCCTTTTTATTTGAACTTGAAAATATAAACAAATAGATTTGGAAAATTTGGTGTTCACAGCTTTTTTTAAGTAATTTGCCTACTTTAAAGATTGTACTTTAAATGAATAAAAAAATATTAGCTTTTAAAAATGCCCTTGATCTAATTGGGCAAACTCCATTAGTAAAGCTAAATAAAATTGTTAATGAAATTCCTGGTAATTATTATGCCAAGGTTGAAGCATTTAATCCAGGTCACTCCAATAAAGACAGGATTGCATTACATATTATCGAATCTGCTGAAAAGAAAGGTCTTCTAAAACCTGGTTCAACCATTATTGAAACTACCTCTGGAAACACTGGATTTAGCTTGGCTATGGTCAGTATCATAAAAGGATACAATTGCATTTTAGCTGTTACCTCTAAGTCGTCACCGGATAAAATTGACATGCTTAAAGCAATGGGTGCTAAAGTTTATGTATGCCCTGCTCACGTGAGTTCTGATGATGATAGATCTTATTATCAAGTTGCAAAAAGATTGCATGAAGAAATTAAAGGATCTTTTTATATCAACCAATATTTCAATAAACTAAACACTGAAGCACATTACAAAACTACAGGTCCTGAAATTTGGAAACAAACTAACGGTGCTATAACTCACCTTGTTGCAAGTAGTGGAACTGGTGGTACAATTTCTGGAATTGGTAAATTCCTTAAGGAACAAAATCCAGATGTAAAAATAATTGGTGTTGATGCTTATGGATCGGTATTAAAAAAATATCACGAAACAAAAGAATTTGACGAAGATGAAATATACCCATACAGAATTGAGGGTTTAGGAAAAAATCTTATACCAACCACAACTGATTTTGATACTATTGATTTTTTTGAAAAAGTTTCGGATGAAGAAAGTGCTCACTCCTCTAGGGAAATTGCTCTCAAAGAAGGTTTGTTTGTTGGTTACACTTCCGGTGCAGCTATGCAAGCTGTTAAACAGCTATCAAAAAAGAATATTTTTAACAAGAATAGTAATGTGGTTTTAATTTTTTGTGATCATGGGTCCAGGTATATGAGTAAAATATACAGTGACAAGTGGATGTATGATCAAGGATTTTTCAATTTTGAAAAATCTGAATTAGAAAAACCAATTGAATACATTAAATAGGAATACCTATTTTTTTTAATGAAAGATTTATTTGATAAAATAGTAGAAAATAAAGGACCATTAGGTAAGTATGCTGAAATAGCTGAAGGCTACTTTGCATTCCCTAAACTAGAAGGACCAATTGGTAATAGAATGCAGTTCAATGGAAGAGAAGTAATAACATGGAGTGTTAATGACTATTTAGGTTTAGCCAACCATCCTGAAATCAGAAAAGTCGATATTGAGGCTGCTAAAAAATATGGTTCTGCATATCCAATGGGTGCAAGACTAATGTCAGGTCACACAGAACTACACGAAAAACTTGAAAATGAACTTGCAGATTTTGTAAAAAAAGATAAAGCGTACGTTTTAAACTTTGGCTATCAGGGAATATTATCAACAATAGATTCATTAGTTTCAAAAAATGACGTCATTGTATACGATATTGACTCTCATGCTTGTATTGTTGACGGTGTAAGGTTGCATATTGGTAAAAGATTTACATATCAGCATAATGATATAGATAGTTTATGTAAAAATTTACACAGAGCAAATAAAATTGTCGAAAAAACAGGCGGTGGTATTTTGGTTATATCTGAGGGTGTATTCGGTATGAGAGGTGAGCAAGGTAAGATTAAAGAAATTGCTGCATTAAAAAATAAATATAAATTTAGACTATTGGTTGATGATGCTCATGGGTTTGGAACATTAGGACCAACTGGTGCTGGAGCGGGAGAAGAGCAGGGTGTTCAAGATAAGATTGATGTTTATTTTGCAACTTTTGCAAAATCTATGGCGAGTACAGGTGCTTTTATTGCTGGAGATGAAATGATTATTAATTATTTGAAATATAATATGAGATCGCAAGTCTTCGCCAAGTCACTACAAATGCAACTTGTTGTTGGCGTTCTAAAAAGATTGGATATGTTGAAAAATAATCCTGAAATACGAAATAATCTTTGGACTAATGTAAAAGCTCTGCAATCTGGCTTAAGAGATCAGGAATTTGATTTAGGCACAACACAAAGTTGTGTAACCCCTGTTTTTCTAGAGGGTACAATACAAGAAGCCATGGTAATGGTCAAAGAGTTAAGAGAAAAATATAGAATTTTCTGTTCTATTGTTGTTTATCCAGTAATTCCTAAAGGCTTGATATTATTAAGATTAATTCCGACAGCTTCACATAAAAAAGCAGATATTGATGAGACACTTTTGGCATTCTCAAAAATAAGATCAAAATTAATGGATAGAACTTATTACAAAATTGCTGAAAAAATGAAAACTATATAGTTTTGCTTGAAATTGATGCATTTATATTTAAAAAAGTGCTAATTTTGATTTAAATAAGCGTGATGCCACCTAAAAAAATTCTGAACGCTAAACAAATTTCAACTATAATACAACGGCTTTCCTTTCAATTGATCGAAGATCATGTAGACTTTTCAAAGACTTCTATAATTGGTATTCAGCCAAGAGGAACTACTCTTACAAAAAGAATTGTTGGTTTTCTAGAATCTCAGTCTTTTAAAGTTGAAATGGGGGTGTTGGATATTACTTTTTTTCGAGATGATTTTAGAAGAAATAAAAAAGTACTAAAAGCAAATCAAACCAAACTTGATTTTTCAATTGAAAATAAAACTGTTGTTTTAGTTGATGATGTGCTATTCACAGGAAGAAGTATAAGAGCAGCTATGGATGCTTTACAGTCGTATGGTAGACCAAAATCAGTTCAGTTGCTCACTTTGATAGATAGACGTTTTTCAAGACAACTTCCAATCCAACCGGATTATTGTGGAATCCAAGTTGATTCGAGATTAAATCAAAAAGTTAATGTTAATTGGTCTGAAACTAATGATGAAGATTCGGTTTACTTGTACAAAAAAATGAAATGAATACTTTAAGTGTAGATAATTTATTAGGAGTTAAATACTTGAAAAAAGAGGATTTAAACTTGATTTTCGAAACTACCAATCAATTTAAGGAAATTTTAAATAGAAAAATAAAAAAAGTACCCTCACTTAGAGACGTCACAATTGCTAATTTATTTTTTGAAAATAGTACAAGAACCAAAATTTCTTTTGAACTGGCACAAAAAAGACTTTCAGCAGATGTTGTAAATTTTTCATCTTCTGTTTCATCAGTTTCAAAAGGAGAAACTTTAATTGATACAGTGAATAATATATTGTCTATGAAAGTTGATATGGTTGTTATGAGACACCCTAGTCCTGGTGCAAGTGTTTTTCTTTCAAATAATGTAAATTCTTGTATAATTAACGCAGGAGACGGCACTCATGAACATCCAACTCAAGCACTACTTGATGCCTATTCTCTAATTGAAAGACTAGGTGAATTAAGAAATAAAAAAATTTTAATTGTTGGTGATATTTTACATTCAAGGGTTGCTTTGTCTAATATTTATACATATCAAAGATTAGGCGCAGAAGTTACCCTTTGTGGTCCAAAATCACTTATGCCAAGATATGTTGAATCCTTAAATGTTAAAGTTGAAACGAATTTATCAAATGCACTCGCCTCATGTGATGCAGTTAACATGTTAAGAATACAAAATGAAAGAATGAATGAAAGTTATTTTCCATCTGTAAGAGAATATGTTCAGCAATATGGATTGAATAAAACACTAATGGATTCATTGAATAAAAAAATTGTAATAATGCACCCTGGTCCTATAAATAGAGGAGTAGAAATAACAAGTGAAGTTGCAGACTCCGAGCAGGCTATTATTTTAGATCAAGTTGAAAATGGAGTTGCCGTGCGAATGGCTGTTATGTATTTATTAGCTTCCAAGCTTAAGTAAAATGAAATCAACAACAAAAAAATATAAAATAAATAATTTAAACGATTTTGATTTATTTTTTGATGAACTAAAAACAAAGACAATAAAGCACAATTTAATTATTGATTTCAATTTAGTTGATATAACAAGATTGCTTCCAAAAATCCTTAAGCTAAATGATTCTTGTGTTCAAAATAATAAGTCCCTTGTAATTGTTAGCCCACAAAACTCTCATAAAATTATTAACATCGTACCTACCGATATCGAAGCTGAAGATATTATACAAATTGAGGAAATCGAAAGAGACTTAAAAGTATGATGAAGTTAATTGTCCTTGGAAGTTGTCCTGCACATCCAACGCAAAGTAAATTTACAACTTCACAAGTTTTACAAGATAATGAAAGTTCATATTTAATAGATTGCGGAGAAAGTACACAAATTCAATTACGACAAAATAAAATAAAATTTAATTCCATTGAAAATATTTTTATATCTCATTTACACGGTGACCATTATTTTGGTCTACCAGGGTTGATTTCAACTTTCAATCTATTGGGTAGAGAAAAACCAGTGAATATTTATGGTCCAAAAGGACTTAAAGAAATTATTATTACAATAATGAAATTGGGAAAGACCTGGACTAATTTTAAACTAAATTTTAGAATTCTAGCGAGTTTATCACCAGAAGTTATCATCGATAATAAAAAATTTTCCGTGACAACTATCCCAATGAAACATAGAATTTATAATAACGGTTTTTTATTTAGAAAAAAGACTTTTCAATACACCTTAAGACTAAATAAAGTTTTAAGTTATGGTATTGATAAAACACAATATTCTGGAATTAAATTGGGAAAAAATGGAATCAGTCAATCTGGTCATGTTATAAAAAATATAGAACTAGTCGAACCATTGAAACCAGATAAAACTTATGCTTTTTGTAGCGATACCGCTTTTAATCCTGAAATTATTGATCAAATAACTGGCTGTGATTTATTGTATCATGAGTCCACCTTTTTAAAAAAACATGAGGATTTAGCTTCTAAAACTAGTCATTCAACCGCAGAACAAGCAGCTACCATTGCAAAAAAATCCAATGCAAAAAAACTAATTTTAGGTCACTTTTCAAACAGATATAAAAATCTTGATTTATTTATTGATGAGGCAAAGCCTATTTTCAAAAATGTTTATCTCGCAACTCAAAACAAAACATTTTCTATTTAATTATTAATTTTACATTATGTCTAAAGATCTAAGTAATTATAGAAAGTCCTATCTTCTAGGTGAATTGATTGAAAGTGCACTTCCAGAAGACCCATTAGAATTATTTTCTGATTGGTTTAGTAATGTAGAAAAAATAGGTAAAGAAATTGAACCCAATGCTATGTCACTTGCCGCAATTAACAGTGAAAATTTACCCATTTCTAGGATAGTTCTTTTAAAAAAGTTTGATGTTGAAGGTTTTGTTTTTTACACAAATTACAATAGTCGAAAAGGAAAATCGATTTCTGTAAATCCTGCTGTTTGTTTATCTTTTTTTTGGTCTTCTGTTGAACAACAAGTTATAATAAATGGTATGGCTTCTAAAATTAGTGGAAAAGAATCAGATACATATTTTAACAGTAGACCCATGGGAAGCCAATTAGGAGCAATTATTTCAAATCAAAGTGAAACGATACCCTCAAGAAAATTTTTAGAAAATAAAATGGAAAAATTAAAGCTTAGTTCTAAAAAATTACAACGACCTAAAAATTGGGGAGGTTATATTGTAAAACCATTGAGTATTGAATTTTGGCAAGGGAGAAATAATAGATTGCATGATAGAATTTTATATGAAAGAAGCATTAATGGGTGGTCTCTCAGAAGATTATCACCATGAAAAAATTAATCCTTATTCGGCATGCGAAGTCTTCATGGGAATTTAATACTAGTGATCTTTATAGACCTTTGTCAGAAAGAGGAATTAATGATGCTGAAATTATGTCCAAAGTATTAAAAAATCTTTCCATTGAAGTTGATGTTGTTTTCCATAGTATTGCTAAACGAACAGCTCAAACCTGCGAAATTTTTATAAAAAATATGTCTATTGAAAGAAGTAAGATTTTTGAAAAAAAAGATCTTTATGATTTTTCAGGAAATAAAGTATATGAATTTATAACTAGAATTGATAATAAATTTAATTCAGTCATGATCTTTTCACATAACAATAGTTGTACAAATCTATTGTCCCAATTAGCAAATGTCAATACTCATGTTCCAACCTGTGGTGTTTTAATTTTTAATTTTGATGTATCTTTGTGGTCCAAAATAAATTTGGGTATTTGTCAAAAATTCTTCCCCAAAAATTATAGATGAAATTACAAAAAAACGAATATATTAATCGAGAGATAAGCTGGTTACAATTTAATCACAGGGTTTTGCAAGAGGCAAATGATCCAAATGTTCCATTGATTGAAAGAATAAGATTTTTGGGAATTTTTTCTAATAATCTTGATGAGTTTTATAGAGTTAGGTATGCCACTGTTAAAAGAATAGCTATCAGTAATGACACTGGAAAAAAAGCATATAAAGATATAACGGCAAAAAAATTGCTTAATCATATAACAGAAAATGCAATTGATTTACAGCAAAAGAGTTTTAAAATCCTGAACAATGTTATAGAACTTTTGAAATTGGAAAAAATATTTTTTGTAAATGAAAATTCTATTAAAAAGTATCAGAAAAAATTTGTTTCTAATTATTTCAATGATGTTGTTAGCCCTTCACTTGGGATAATAATGTTAGACAGGAATAAAAAAATACCACATTTCAAAGACAATCTTTCATTTTTAATTATAAAGTTAAGATTACAAGATGATTCATTAATACATGCAATTATTCACTTCCCAAAAAATTTAAAGAGATTTCTTGAACTTCCTAGTCAGGATAATAACACATACGTAATGCTTATAGATGATATTATTCGTTACTATTTTAATCGCATTTTCAGAGTTTTGATCCTAAAGAAATTGATGGTAATATGATAAAGATAAGCCGAGATGCAGAGCTTGACTTTGACGATGATATTTCAAAAAGTTATTTAGAAAAAATTTCTGATAGTGTAAAAGAAAGGTATGCTGGTCATCCTGTTCGTTTTGTATATGACTCTGAAATTTCAAAGGAAACATTGGATTTTCTATTAAAAAAAATGAATATCGATGTTGAAACTGATAGTATTATCCCAGGTGGAAAATATCACAATAGAAGAGACTATATGAGTTTTCCAGATTTAAAAAAACAAGCACTAGTTTATAGTTCTGTTAAACCATTAAAAATAAAAGGTTTTGGATCAAAGAATAGTATTTTTAAAAAGTTAATCAAACAAGATTTTTTATTACACACTCCTTATCAAAAGTTCTTGTACATAATCAATTTTTTGATCGAAGCTTCAATTGATCCTAAAGTCAGTAAAATTTATATAACTATTTATAGACTCTCAAAATTATCAAAAGTTGCAAGTGCGCTAATTAATGCTGCAAGAAATGGAAAAAAAGTATTTGTTTTGATAGAGCTTCAAGCAAGATTTGATGAGTCTGCAAATATTAAATATGCAAAAGAAATGCAATCTCAAGGTGTTAAAATTCTTTATGGTTCACCAAATTTGAAAGTTCATAGCAAGATCTGTGTAATAGAAAGGAAAGAAATAAATGTAATAAATCATTATGGTTTTATTAGTACTGGAAATTTGAATGAATCAACTGCACGGGTTTATACTGATATGACTTTATTTACATCGGATGATAAAATTCTTAAAGAAATTAAATATGTTTTCAGTTTTTTTGATGCCAACTATAAAAAATATAATTTCAAGAACCTATTGATTTCCCCAATTAACACTGAATCAAGATTAAAGAGGTTAATAAATAATGAAATTAAAAATGCAAAAAATGGTTATCCAGCTTGGATTAAAATTAAAATAAATAATATAACCAGCAGAAGTATTATAAAATCTTTATATAACGCAAGTAGAGCAGGTGTTAAAATCAAAATGATCGTTAGGGGTGTATGTTGTTTAATACCTGGAATTAGAGGAATGAGTGAAAATATTGAAGGTATAAGTATAATTGATAGGTTTTTAGAACATACTAGATTTATGGTTTTTTGTAATAATAATAATAGTAAAGTTTATATATCTTCTGCCGATTGGATGACTAGAAATCTTGAAAACAGGGTAGAGGTAACATGTCCAATTTTTGATAAGAAAATTAAAAACGAGATCATTGATATTTTTGATATTTATTGGAAGGATAATTTAAAATCAAGATTTATAAATCATCAAAAAATAAATAAATACAAAAAAAATAGAAAATCGAGATTCAGATCACAATCTGAAGTTTATAAGTATTATAAAAATAAAATTGAAAGAGTTTAAGGATTTCAAAAAATTTGCAGCTATTGATATTGGATCTAATGCAATCAGATTGCTCATATCAAATGTATACGTTCAAAATGATGACTCCGTTGATTTTACTAAAAACTCACTTGTTAGAGTTCCTGTAAGACTTGGTCAAGATGCTTTTACTAAAGGCCTCATAACTAAAAAAAATATTTCTAAATTAATAGATACAATTTCTGCATTTAAACTTTTGATGAAAATTCATAAAGTTGACAAATACTTGGCCTATGCTACTTCTGCAATTAGAAATTGTTCAAATGCCCAAGAAATTGTAAAAAAAGTATTTAATGATACCGGGGTTGAAATTAAAATTATAAGTGGAATTAAGGAGGCAAAACTAATTACAGAAAATAAAATTTTTAAAAATAAAACCGATACATTTTGTTTTATTGATGTTGGAGGAGGTAGTACTGAGCTAACAATTTTAATGAAATCAAAAATTATTAAATCTAAATCTTTTAAAATTGGAGGTGTCCGATTGATAAATAATTTGGTTTCAAAAAAAACCTGGTCTGATTTTGATAATTGGATAAAAAATAACCTAACAAACAAAAAAAATATCAGATTAATTGGTTTTGGAGGAAATATTAACAAAATATACAAAATTGCAGGCACTAGAATTGGAAAACCTCTGTCAACCAAAAAATTAAACTCAATAATTCGCAAACTCGAGAAAATGTCGGATAAGGAAAAATTGTTAAATTATAGACTAAATCCAGATAAGTTAGATATAATTGTTCCTGCTAGCAAAGTATATAAATTTTTAATTGATAAGCTAAATTTAAGTCAAATTGAAGTTCCTAAAATTGGATTATCTGACGGAATGATTTCAGAGCTAATTAACAAATCAAAAACCTAACTTAAATTCTTTTCTTATTTTTTCTATTTCTGGATTTATCTCTTTAAGCTTTTCAAATTTCTCCTTTGTGGAGTAAATAAATTTTTTTTCAACTTCTTTGTTTACATGTACTTTTAAGTTAATTAATCTATTATTTAATTTCTTTTTTAAAAAATTAATCAATTCTTTTTTATTTTTTTCCAATTCATACTTGTTAGTGTTATTTGGAAGTGTGTAATGTATTTCATTTTCACCGATCTTGATTGGCTTATCAATTTGTAATATGCTTGCTAAATTTTTTTCACCATTTTTTTCCAAATAATGGTAAAATTCTTTCCAATACTTTACAAGATTTTCTGAGCTGAATTTTTCAGATTTTATATCTAATTTTTCTTTATTTTCTATTTCCCTCTTTTGCTTTTCTATACTTTTTTTTACTTTCAAACTTGAGAGTGATAATCCAGAAATTAGTTTATTTTCATCTAAAACTTTTTCATTATTTGAGGCTTTTGTAGTTTGTTTTAAATCTTTTTTTACTGTTATTGTATGATCGGAATTATTAACTCCTTTGTTGAAGTTAGGTTTATTTTTAAAAGATTGTTCAGGATCAATTAATATTTTTTTTTTTTCATCCTCACCAAGTAAACAAAGTTTCATAAGACATATTTCAATCAATAATCTTTGATTTTTACTTCCTTTATATTTGTAACTACATTCTTCTGATAAATCTATAGCATCAATAATAAATTTTGAATCTTTTAATTGTGATTGTTTTATATATTTATTTTTAACTTCTTCATTTTGTTTTAAAAGAACTCTTGTACTTTGATCTTTTGAAACTAATAAATCTCTTAAATGTGACGCAAATCCATCAATAAAATCTTTTTCACTAAATCCGTTTTGTATTATAGTATTAAGCGTAATAAGGCATGCATGAATATTTTTTTTATTTATATTATCGAATGTTTCAAAATAAATTTCGTTATCTAATTCATTTAAATTTTCGTAGGTTAATTCTTTTGTAATTTTTCCTTCGGTATAATTAACCAATCTATCAAAAATGGTGAGGGCATCCCTAAGTGCTCCGTCACTTTTTTTACCGATCAAAAAGAGGCTTTCCTCATCAAAGGTTATTTGTTCTTTTTCAGCAATTTTTCTTAGAAATTTTATTATATCATTAATTGAAATCTTTTTAAAATCATAGATTTGACAGCGAGATAAAATTGTTGGTATTACTTTATGTTTTTCTGTAGTTGCCAGTATGAATATTGCATAGGAGGGAGGTTCTTCTAATGTTTTCAGAAAAGCATTAAATGCTTGTCCTGAAAGCATATGAACCTCATCAATTATGTAAATTTTATATTTTCCAACTTGTGGTGGTATTCGAACTTGATCGATTAAATTTCGTATATCATCTACTCCATTATTTGATGCAGCATCAAGTTCAAAGACATTGTAGGAAAATTCTGAAGAATCTCCTTTTAAATAATTAGAATTGATTTTTTTTGCGAAAATCCTTGCACAAGTTGTTTTACCTACACCTCTAGGTCCACAAAACAAAAGTGCCTGTGGAATCTGGTTTTGTTTTAATGCGTTTTCTAAAGTTTTAGTAACAGAGTTTTGACCAGCTACATCATCAAAACTTTGAGGTCTATATTTTAGTGCAGAAACCACAAAATCACTCATAGTACAAATATAAAATTTACTTATTCAATATATATATATAATTAATCAAATAAAACTTTTTATTAACTCTAATTTTAAATTAAATTTACATTTGCAGGCCACCTTATCGCTTTTGTAAAAAAGAGGAAAGTCCGGACACCACAGAGCATTATAGCGGGTAACACCCGCCACTATGAAAATAGAGGACCAGTGCAACAGAAAGAAAGTACAGTTAGGCTGTAGTGAAATCAGGTAAACTCTATAAGGTGAAACGTCACATATACCAACTTTTGAGAATTGCTCGTTCGATGTTGGAGGGTAGGCGGTTAGAACAAATTAGTAATATTTTGTCTAGATAAATGATAAGGCACGACAGAATCCGGCTTATGGCCTGCTTTTTATTTAAGGAAGTTTATTGCATTTGGCCCTTCGTTAAATAATAGGTCTAGGATACTTAAATTATTTATAAAACCATTTTTTTCAGAAAATACTTGTATATATTTTTTTACTTGAAAATCATCAACATATTGTTTGTTGGACATGTTCCTCAAGTCTTTAAAACCCAGGTATTCCTTTTTAAACGATTTTGTTTTTTTTAAACTAAAATCAATATCTAGCCATTTACAAACAAGCTTAATACTCTGAAAATTAAAATCAATTAACTTTTCAGGTTTTGAATCGTATAAAAAATTTAATTCATCTTTATAATATTCATAAAATGGTGAGCTATTGTAAGAGAACTTAATTGATTTCCAGTGATCGTTGGGCCAATTTTCGCTATAGTCAATTAATGCTTCACTGATTTTGAATGCTTTTTTATGATGCTTAATTGGTATAACTAATTTTAAAATTTTGTTGGGCCCGCGAATATTCAATCTGTTTCTGTATGATTGTTTTTTAAAGTTTTCATTTACTTCCCAAATTATATTTCCCTCATGAAATTTTTTCCAATGAGAGATAGGTGCAAAGTATGATGGGGTCATAATTTTTGGTATAATATCCAAAACTTATTTTGAATTTAGTTTCTTTCTTTTATAAAACTCTGAAATGATTAAAAAAATGACTAAAACTATTAAAAAATGCCATCTATATGATTTGGCTTCACCATCTAAATTTACAGTAGTGAAAACTCTATCCCAACGAATACGCCAATTTTTAAATCCATCATTGATTCCATCAATACTCATCCATATAAACACAGGTTTTCCAACAATATGATCTTCAGGAACAAAACCCCATGACCTGCTATCTTCAGACCTATATCTATTATCACCCATCATCCAATAGTAGTCCTGTTTGAACTTGTAGATATTTGTTGTAGTATTATTTATTCTAATAGTATTATTTTCAAGAGTCAAAGAATTTTTTTCATAATCACGAATAAGTTTTTTATAAATAGGAAGATTTTTTTTATTTAGTATAACTAGATCGTCTTTTTTGGGAATAACAACAGGTCCAAAATTATCTTCGTTCCAGTTATATTTTATGTCATTTGGGAAATATTGTGTGTTATATGATTTTACTTTATTATAGTTTCTGATTAGGCTGTCCATAAGATTTGAGTTCGATATTGTTTGAGCCTCATTTTTTGTCAAAAATAGATCTAAACTATAGTCACTAATCTCAGTAAGTACAATTCTTCCCCTTGACCTAACTTCATAAGGAATTCCTTTTGAGCCTGTCACAATAATAAAATTATTTGGACTTCTGTTTAGTATTTGAAGAGTGTAAGGAAGGATGAGCTTTAGTTTATTGTTATTAATATTTGAAACCTTAAATTTTCTTTGAAAATCCAAATCAAGTTGAGAGAGCTTTGATGTTGAAATCCCCTTTGAGTTATATGCAGTGTATTTAAAAATTGGTTTTGCCCTAAATGGCATTTCACTAATTTCCCCATTTATATGTATAATTCCATTGATAATTTGGAGTGTATCCCCGGGAATTGCGACACACCTTTTCACATAGTTTGATTTTTTATCAATAGGCTTTTTTACCCCTTTTTCTTTAACAAAAAACTGTCTGACGGTGTCAGCTGGCCAACTAAAAGTAACAATCTCATTTCTTTTAATTTTTTCAAAGCCTGGTAACCTGAAATATGGTATTTGAGGTTTATTGAAATATGATCTTACACCCGTTCCAACAATTGTGTCATGTACCATTGGAAATGATATTGCTGTTTGAGGAACTCTGGCTCCATAATGAAATTTACTAACAAATAAGAAATCACCCACTTTTAAAGATTTTTCTAATGAACCAGTTGGTATTATGTAAGGTTGAATGAAGTAGGTATGGACAATTGTTGCTAAAATAACCGCAAAAATTATAGAACTAATCCATTCTCCAATATTACTTTTTGGTTTTAAATCTCTATTCTTAACATGTAATATTTTTTCAGAATAGTTAATTTTGTATATGTAGAAGCCAAGTGAAAGTAATACCAAAAAGGTATCTAAGGTTGAGTTCTTTCCATAGCTTCTACATGTTTCAACCCAAATTACAGGAATGATTAGTAAATTTATAATTGGTATAAATAAAAGAAAAACCCACCACCACGGTCGGTTAATTATTCTCATTAAAATCAGTGCATTATAAATAGGAATAAAGGCATAAAAACTTTTGTGCCCTGCAAATTTATATAACCTCCAGCTTCCAATTCCATGTAAAAGTTGGATAATAAAGAAAAAAATAGCCCATTCAAAAAAAGTCATCCTAATTATTTATGTCGTTTATAAAGTCGTTCATATCAAAAACCCCCTTTTTATCTAATACCCATTCTGCTGCCATAATGGCGCCTAAAGCGAAACCTTTTCTTTTTTTTGCAAAGTGTCTAATTTCAATTTCGTCAATATCTGACGAATAATTGATAATATGCTCACCTTTTGAATCTTTAAATCTGTTAGACTTAATTTTAATTGAATTTTTTATACTTTTAGTTGACCAACTGTTAAATTTTCCATATTGAATAATATCTTCTGCCAATGAAATTGAGGTTCCACTAGGTGAATCTTTCTTCTCAGCATGATGAGTTTCATCAATACTTAAATCATAATTATGTTTGTGCATGATTTCAGCAAGTTTTTTATTTAATTCAAAAAACAAATTCATACCTAAGCTAAAATTGGATGAATATAAAAAACTAGTTTTATTTTCTTCAGAAAGTTTTTTTATTTTATCTAAATCAGAGAGCCAGCCAGTAGTTCCACTAACTACTGGGATATTATTATTTAAACAAAATGCAATGTTTTGGTGTGCTGTTTCTGGCGTACAAAAATTGATTGCAACATCAGCTCCAATAATATTTTTTTTCAAACTATCTTTTTCAATAACTGAGTATATACTATGTCCACGTTTCAGAGATTGTTTCTCAACCTCTTTTCCCATTTTCCCATAACCTATTATTGATATATTCATTTAAAAATTTAAATTTAACGAAAAACCAGCGGAGTAATAGCCTGAAATGATTTCGTTGCTTATATATGGTTTTAAAGAAAGACTTTCATTAACATTATATTGTTTTAAATGTGCATCAATATTTGCATCTAGAATGTTTAAAATATAAAAGCCAACGATAAATACCATAGATAAATCTCTGTTTTTTTTGTGAAACTTAGCGCCGTCTAACAATCTATTATCATCCAAAATTAAATTTTGATACTCATCATCAGAGTTTCCAGCTTTTCTGCTTTTGTAAGCGTTTCTGTAACTCCAATATTTCTTTTGGTTAAAATCATATGAATATATTGAAGTTCCAATTGCAGTATAAACTATGGGAATCTTCCAGTACTTTTTATTAAATATTTGTCCAGCACCCGGAAATACTGCTGAGTAAAATGCAGCTTTCGAGGGAGAAAGAGGGTCTAATTCATCAAATTTAGGTTTTAATTCTTGTGAAAAACCACTAGTTAACAACAGTAATGCAGAAAAAAGAAATAAATTATTTTTTTTCATTTAATTTTTTACTCAAAGACATAAAATCTTCAATATTATTAAATGGGATCATTATAAAACCTTTTTTAATTCCGTTTAACTTAATTTTAACTTCACTAGAATAGTTTTTTTTCAAGTTTTTTAAAGTGGAAAAATAAGGTTCGTCTATTTTTGATTTAGTTTTTTTATCATTTTTATCGTTAGATTTTTTTGACAAATTTTCCGCTTGTCTAACAGATAAATAATTTTTTAATATTTTTTTATAGACTGATAATTGATAATCTTTTTCTTTAATAGAAACTAAAGCTTTGCCATGTCCCATTGATATAAATCCATCTCTTATTCCAGACTGTATTATTGGATCTAAATTCAATAATCTTAAATAATTTGAAATTGTAGACCTTTGTTTGCCAACTCTAGAACCCATTTGATCTTGCGTCATACCAACTTCTTCTAATAATCGCTGATAGCAAAGGGCGATTTCAATAGGATCAAGATTCTCTCTTTGAATATTTTCAACTAACGCCATTTCTAATGACTGTTGATCATTAGCAATTCTTATAAAAGCTGGAACAAATTTTAATTTTAAGTATTGTGCTGCTCGGTATCTTCTCTCACCAGAGATAATCTCAAAATTTTTAAATCCAATTTTTCTTACAGTAATTGGTTGAATTATGCCTAATTGATCTATGGATTCAGCTAATTCTTTTATTTTTTCATTCTCAAAATTTGTTCTCGGTTGGAAAGGGTTAGCTTTTATATGCTTTAATGGTAAATCAATTATATTTCCAATTATTTGTTCAGCATTTTTATCCTTAGCAGAATTAATATCCTTGGATGGTTCACTTAAAATTTCAGATAATCCTCTGCCTAACGATTGTTTTTTATATGCTTTTGCCATTTATAAACTGTTATTAATCAATTCTTGAGCTAATTTTATGTAATTCTTAGCTCCTTTACTTGTAGCATCATATTCAATAATATTTTTTCCATGACTTGGAGCTTCACCAAGTTTAACATTTCTTGGAATTATTGTTTTAAAAACCATGTTTTGAAAATGTTTTTTTACTTCCTCAACTACCTGGTTGGATAACCTTAGTCTAGAATCATACATGGTTAATAATAATCCTTCAATTTCTAAATTTTTGTTGTGTATTTTTTGTATGCTTTTAATTGTATTTAATAGTTTACCCAACCCTTCAAGAGCAAAATATTCACATTGAATTGGAATGATTACAGAGTCCGCAGCAGTAAGCGCATTCATTGTTATTAATCCTAATGATGGAGCGCAATCAATTATGATATATTCGTATTTTTTCTGGGTTTTCTTTAAGGCATTACTAAGTATAAATTCTCTATTGGGGTGATTAACTAGTTCTAACTCAACAGTAACTAAGTCAATGGAGGATGGTACGACACTTAGATTTGGTGTTTCGGTTTCTAAAATAATGTTATCAATTTCTACGCTGTTTTCTAACAAATTATAAGATGAACTTTTTAATTTATTGGAATCAATCCCTAGTCCGGATGTGGCATTAGCCTGTGGATCTAAATCTATCAGAAGAACTTTTTTTTCTAAAATACCAAGACACGCTGACAGGTTAAGTGCAGTAGTAGTTTTGCCAACACCACCTTTTTGATTAGAAACAGCAATAATTTTTCTCATAAAATAGTTTTAAAAATACGATTTTATTGGCCTGTTAAATTGTAAATGAATTTATTTTGTTAACTAGTTTTTAAGAGAATCTGCGTATTCAATAATATAAATTTCTTCATCCTTTTTTTTCATGAAATACTTTTCACGTGCAAATGCCTCATAATTATCCATATCTTTCAAATATTCAATTAGTTTTTTATCTTTTTCGATTTCTATTTCTAAGTTTTTCTTTTGCTCTTTTAATTCATTTATTTCAGAGTTAAGTTGATAGTGAGACAAAAAAGAATTTACATCAAAAAAAACCATCCATATCAAAAAAATAATTGTAATTGCTACATAAATATTAGTTAAAAACTTATAAATTTTACTGGATAATATTTTTTTGATAATTGTCAATGTTTATTTTTTTTGAAATTAAATTTAGAACTTTTTTTATTTTTATTTCATCTTCATTTAAAATGAAATCAGCTTTGTTCTGAAATGGTTCTGTATATTTGATATGCATCGGTTGACACATTGATAAAAATCTACTTTCTACCTCAAATCTTGACCTTCTTCTTTCAGCTATATCTCTTTTTATTCTTCTATTAAGTCTAACTTTTTCTGAAACTTTTAAATAGATGCTTAGATCAATTAAATCCAATATTGATTTTTTATAAAAAATATGTAATCCCTCCAATATTAAAATATTTTTAGGAAAAATAATTTTATTTTTTTTTAATCTTTTGTGAGATTTGTATGAATATACCGGTTCACTTATTTTTTTTTGTTTTTTTAATTTGAGTAAGTTTTTCTCTAAAAGTTTAAAATCAAATGATTTAGGGTCATCATAGTTTATTAAAGATCTTTTTTGAAAATCTAAGTAATAAAAATTTTTATAGTAAGAATCTTGATTAATAATTCCAATATTTTTATTGTGTTTTACAATCAAATTTGCTAATGTGCTTTTTCCAGAACCTGTTCCACCTGAAATCCCAATTAAAAACATTGTTTTTTTAATTATTACAAATTCTCGAAGTCCAGTTAAATTTTAAATAATTTGAATTATTTTTTTGGTAAAATTTTATAAACTCCTTTGTTTTCTATAGCTACATAAATATATCCATCTGGCCCTTGCTTAATATCTCTGGGTCGACCTAATTTCTCAGCTATTTTTGTTCTCAAAACAACTTTATTATTCTTTAATTTGGTTCTTTCCACAAATTTATAGACAAGAGCTCCAGACAATAAACTACCTTTCCAATCAGGATAAATATCACTAGAAATGTATTCAAATGAACTCGGTGCAATAGACGGGACCCAATAATATAATGGCTGTTCCATTCCAGGTAAGCTTTTGTTTTTTGTTATTGTTGTTCCGCTGTAATTGATACCATAAGTTATTTTTGGCCAACCATAATTTTTACCTTTTTCAATTATATTTATTTCATCACCTCCCCTAGGACCATGTTCATTTGTCCATATTTTACCACTTTCAGGGTGTTTAAACATTCCTTGTGGATTACGGTGTCCATATGAGTAGATGGCTTTTTTTGCATCATTATCATTGAAAAAAGGATTGTCTGAGGGGATTTTTCCATCATCATGAATTCTATAAATTTTACCTCCATCCAGATTTATATTTTGAGGATAGACATTTCTATTCCCACGATCCCCAATTGAAAAATACAAATAGTTCTCATTATCGAATGCCATTCTACCACCAAAATGTTGTCCTTTTTTAGTGTCCGGATTAGCTTTATATAATACCTCAAAATTTTGTAAAGAATTATCTATTAGCTTAGTCCTCGCAATGGTTGTATTTCCTCCCTCTTCTTTATTATCACTCGATGCATAAGAAATATATAACAAATTATTTTCTTCAAAGTTTGGATGAAATGCTAAGTCCATTAAACCACCTTGTCCTCTTAAATATATCTCAGGAAGTCCCTTTATTAATGTTTTAGTCCCATTTTTAAAGTGAAAAATTAATCCAGATTTTACAGCAGCTAAAATAGAATTATCATCAAAAAACTCAATAGACCAAATTATATTCTTGTCTTCAAAAACTAATTCCATTTCATAATTTATTTCCTCTTTCAAAATTGAATTTTTTTCCTCGCTATCCAGTGGCTGTAAGTCTTGGGCGCAGGAAAAATTTAAAATTAATAAGCCTATAATTATTTTTGATATATGTTTTTTCATTGTTTTATTTTGAATAAGTTAAAATTAACCACTTTCTGCCATTATATATAAAATATCTAAAAATAAATTTATAATATCCAAATATAAATTTACTGCAATTTCAATTGCTGTTCCCCAAGAATCATCACCTTTACTCATTCTTTTTTCTAATTGATTAAAGTCATACAGCAAATACCCTGTAAAAATAATTACCCCTAAATAAGCCCTTACCATTGAATATAATCTTGATTTAAAAAAAAAGTGATTAAGAAGACCAAATATGATAAGGATAAGAAGTGATATAAATAAAAAACCTTGCATTATACTAAAGTCAAAAGAAATACTAAATACTAATGATGCTGTTGATATTACTGCAATAGTGGTAGCTGTCATTGCTTGAAAAATAACATTTTGCCATTCTTGATGATAATTATCTTTTTTAAAATTATTAGATGATTTTATTTTTTGGATAATAAGTAAATATTTTTCAGACTCAATATCAAAAAGCTCTTTGGGGTTAGACTTTTCAAAATACATTGTTTTTTTTTCATCTTTAAATCCCAGAAGCTTTTCCACAGGTGTCATTTTTTTGGTAGTAACTGTTTTACTGAGCAGTCCAGCTTCTTTCTTATACTTTTTCATTTTGAATCTTTCTCCAAGAGCTGAAATAGTTGGTCCCATACTCCACCCAATGAAACCTGAAAAAATTGCAACAAAAATTAGATTAATTGGATAACTATCTTTAAAAAAAAGTATACCAAATAAGAACCCGAATGATCCTAATATAGTAATTACAGCTTCTGATTTTGTTTCATATGCCTTATTTATTCTTGAAAAGAAAGTTGTAATAACTAACATAAAACCAACTATTAAGAACGTTTTGGCAAAAAGTAAATCAATCATATATTTATTTTAAAAAATGTTAGTTTTAAATGTCGGGATGACAGGATTTGAACCTGCGACCCTACGGCCCCCAGCCGTATACGCTACCAGACTGCGCCACATCCCGTTTTTTTAATACAAGATTTATAATTAAATAAAAAAATATTTTAAAATTAAAGTGGACTTAATTTTCATCAATAATAAAATCTTTTGGACGTTTCCAACGTATAGGTGGCTTTGGTTCCTTTTTCATTATAAACTCCTTAGTTTTTAATAATTTAAGAGCCTCTTCAATTCCTCTTAAAAGCTGAGGATCTTCACCTTTTGTTGTCATAGCTGGATCTTGAATCACTTCAATATCTGGTGCTATGCCCTCACCTTCAACTGACCATTTTCCCTCTAAATCAATAAAACCTCCCCTTGGAGCAACCATACGACCACCATCTACAAATCTTGGTGTATCCCATGTGCCAACTAATCCTCCCCAAGTTTTTGTTCCAACGAGAGTTCCTATTTTTTTAAGTTTAAACATGTAGGGTAGAAGGTCTCCGCCTGAACCTGCTCTTTCGTTAATTAGCATAACTTTAGGTCCCCAAATTCCTGCTAAAGGTGCTGTCCATGGTGTTTTATCATTAGCTTTACTATTGAAGTAACCAATGGGTTCTCTAGTCATTACATCAATCATATAGTCAGCAGCTGATCCTCCACCGTTATTTCTTTCATCTATTATTACACCTTTTTTGTCTTGCTGAGAAAAGTAATATCTGTTAAATGAATTAAATCCACTTGTTGATGTATTGGGTACATAAACATAAGCAAGTTTTCCATCAGATAATTCTTCTACTCTTCGTCGGTTACTTTCAACCCAATCTATTGTTCTTAGTCCTCGTTCACTACTAACTGGTCTAATTATAAGTTTTCTTATATTTTTAGCTGGAATACTTTCGCTTACTTTGATATTTATAACGCGATTGGATGTATTTTCTAAGAGTTTATATGGATTTTTTTCAGCATCTAATTTTTCTCCATTAATTGAAATAATAAAATCACCTTCTTTGACATCTAGTCCAGAAATTCCGAGTGGAGAGCGTATAGATGGATTCCATCTTTCACCTTTATATATTTTGGAAATTTTATAATGATTTTGATCAATTTCAAAATCACAGCCCAGCAAACCAACTGAAACAAAATTTAAATCAG
>MDTC01266787.1_pt1 | contig 22900 bp, 21 predicted proteins | sample 811181 | NCBI WGS metagenome assembly MDTC01 (sample SAMN05326644, study PRJNA326480) | marine metagenome | isolation source: seawater | place: Pacific Ocean: North | collected 2011 | reverse complement strand
TCATTTGTTTATTAATATAATTGTTATTTCTATAAGCACAAAATAGCTTTTTTATTCATAATTTAAAACATATATTATAAAAAATAATTTCTGTTATGCTGATTCAAATAAAAACTATCATTTAAAGTTAATTTCTCAATCAGTAGATTTGAAGAAAATATAAAATTTTATAGCTTTTTATATTTCGTATCTCTAAGTGAAATAACCTTTGGTTTTTTAGGCCATTGAATATTTATTTTATTATCATTCCAAGCTATGCCTGATTGAAACTTAGAATAAAAGTTTCCTGCAATTTGATAACTAACTATGGTGTTATCAGTTAATGTCATAAACCCATGGGCATAATCTTTACCAATAAACAGTGAATGTTGATTAATTTCATTTAGATAAAAAAAATTCCACTTTAAATAATCTTTTGATTTTTTATTTATATTTACAACTACATCAAAAATAGAACCTTTAATACATGTAACAATTTTTTTTTCTTGATATGGTTTTTTTTGAAAATGTAATCCTCTAAGAGTGTATTTTTTTTTATTAAAAGAAAAACAATACTGAATTTTTTCTTTTTTTAAACTATCATTTATTTTTAAAAATTTCCCTCTTCTATCTTTTATAACTTTATTTTTTATTATGAATATCTCATTTGAATTTTTTTTATCTTTTTTCATTTAAAAATTTTTAATTTTGGTATTGCGGTAATATAGCTTGATGATGAGTGAAATGTTCTTATTTGGCTAACAATCTCTTTTGTAAGATTCCATGGTAAAATAAATATATAATCAGGTTTTTCATATTTGATTTTTATTGGATTTTTTATTGGGATTTTTGAACCAGGTAAAAATTTTCCAATCTTTGATGGATTTTTATCTACAGTAAATTTAATGAATGAATTATCTATCATACAATAATTTAGAAATGTGTTTCCTTTTGCGGGCGCACCATAAGCAGCAACTTTTTTTTTTTTTAATCTTAATTCAGCTAATAAATTAATAGTATTTTTCTTTATCAACTTTATTTTTGTATTAAAGTTTAAAAAATTCTTTTTTGAAAATAGTTGTGAAGATTTCTCTAATTTAAATATTTTTTGTACTGAGGGTTCCACTTTATATTTTTTGTTATTTTTATGTTTAACAAAAATACGTAATGAGCCTCCATGTGACTTTATCTTTTTAATATCAAATACTTTAAGATCAAATTTTGGAAATAGTTTAGATATTGAGTGAACAGAAAGGTATGAAAAATGTTCATGATATATCGTGTCAAATTGCAATTTATTAACTAAATTATAAAAATGTGGAAATTCAAACGTAGCAATACCATTGTGAGATAATATAATTTTTACTCCTTTGCAAAAATCTAAGATATTTGGAACATGTGCTAGGACATTATTTGCAATTAAAAGATCTTGTTTTCCATATTTTTTTTTAATTTCTTTGGCTGCTTTCTCACCAAAAAAAATCTTTTCAGTTTTAATCCCTTTTTTTATTGCTTCATTTGCAACATTTTTTGCTGGCTCTACTCCAAGAACATTTATTTTTTTATCTTTAAAAAATTGTAACAAATATCCATCATTACTAGCTATCTCAATTACTTTGGACTCAAAATTGATATCTGCAAACTTAATTATTTGATCTACATATTTTTCAGAATGTTTTAACCATGATTTGCTATATGATGAAAAATAATCATAATTTGTAAAAATCTTACTTGCTAATTCATGTTCTGGTAATTGTGGAAGTTTGCAATTTTTGCAAAAAAATACTTTTAAAGGAAAAAACTTTTCTTTTTCTCGACTTTTTTTTGGATATGAATTAGCTAGAGGAGAATAGCCAAGATCGCAAAAAATTTGGTTAACATATTTTTTACAAATACGGCATTTTATAAATTCATTTTTCATTTTTTGAGAAATTCTTTAATTTGGTTTATTGTATATTTTTCCATATTTTCTTTTTTTCTATAAGCTGCGTACCAGTCAAAAGTGTAATTTAGCACTTCGTTAAAATTTAATTTAGGTTTCCATTTTAAATATTCATTCGCTTTTCTGCTATCTAGCATCAAAACCTTTGTTTCATGATATTTTGTTTTAGTGACATTAATTTGTTTTTTGTCTAAAAAATTATTTTTGACACAATATTCTACTATTTTTTTAACACGCCTTGGTTTTTTATCTAACGGACTAAAATTCCACGGTCCAACAAATTTATTTGTTTCATAGTTTTTTTTTGCAATCTTAATATAGCCTGTCAATGTATCTAGTACATGTATCCATGGCCTAACTGATTCTAAATTTCTTATTTTCAACTTTGTTTTATTTGTTTTTGCATTTATTATATCAGTTATTAATCTATATTGCCCCCAGTCTCCTCCACCCAATATATTTCCACTTCTTACTGTGGAGACTCTTGGTGCAAATTTTTTGCTTTGATTAAAAAATGATTTCACGTAGCTATTTGTTAAGATTTCTGTACAGGCTTTACTTGCTGAATAAGGATCCAAACCACCTAGTTCAGATTCTTCATTAAAATAATAAGTTTTATCTTGTTTAACTTTGTAACATTTATCACTAGTAACAATCACAATAGATTTTATTTTATTATTCATTTTTGCAATTTCTAATAAATTTATTGTACCAATTATATTAGTATCAATTGTACCCTTTGGATCTTTGTAAGAGTCTATTACAAGAGGTTGTGCTGCTAAATGAAAAATAATTTCTGGATTATATTTCTTTATAACTTCTGAAAGTTTTTTTTTATTTTCAATATTAGAAAATAAATTAAATTTTAACTTATCTTTTATATTTAAAATTGAGAATAATTTATGATTCTTGTTTGGTTTTAAAGAATATCCTATTACATTGCATCCTAGGTAATTTAAATAAAAACATAACCAGCTTCCCTTAAATCCTGTGTGACCTGTTACCAAAACTGTTTTATTGTTCCAAAAAAAATTTTTTTTTATTTCCAAATTTTCCAAGGAGCCCTCCCTCTTTTCCAAAGGTCATATAATATATTTTTCTCTCTTAATGTATCCATTGCAGCCCAATAACCCTTGTGTTTGTAAGCAAATAACTGTTTATTTTTAGCAATATTCTGCAAAGGTTCTCTTTCCCAAATAGATTGATCATTTTTGATATATTTAAAAACTTGTTGATTTAATACAAAGAATCCTCCGTTGATCCAACTTTCAGATTCTAATGGTTTTTCATCAAACTTTTGTACTTTTCTATTTTTTATAAGCAGAGAACCAAATCTTGCTGGTGGGTTAACTGCTAAAACAGTGCCTAATTTTTTATGTTTTTTATGAAAGGATATTAATTTTTTTATATTTACATTACTGAGACCATCTCCGTAAGTAAGGCAAAAATCCTCATTTTTTTTTATTAAATGTCCTATACGTTTTAACCGTCCACCTGTCATTGTTTTCAAACCAGTATTAACAACTTTTATTTTCCACCCCATTTTGTCTGTTTGATTTTTTATAAAATTAAAATATTTTACAAAACTTTGGTATTTATATCCGCCACAAATTATGAATTCTTTTACGTTATGGTGAGAATATATTTTCATTATATGCCAAATAATTGGTTTATCTCCAATTTCAACTAATGGTTTTGGTTTAAGCCTTGTTTCTTCACTTAATCGTGATCCAAATCCACCTGCAAAAATAACTAATTTCATATTTTATTTAAATTCTATTATTTTATTAACAAATTTTTTTACTCTAGTTTCGTGTGTTATTAAAATCAATATTTTGTTTTTCATTAAAAATTTTAATTTTTTCATAACATCAACAAAAGTTTTCTCATCAAGGGCGTTAGTTGCCTCATCTAAAATTAAAACACTTGGATCTCTTAATAAAGCTCGGGCAATTGCAAATCTTTGTTTTTCACCACCAGATATGTTGTTACCTCTATAATTTAAATTTAAATTTAAATTATTAGAAAACTTATTTAATCTAAAGAATTTAAGTAATTTTTTTATCTTATCTTTTTTAAATTTTTTACCTAATGTTAAATTATCATAAACTGTACCTGTAAAAATTTTAGCATCTTGTTCTACTAAAATTATATCAGAAAACAAATTCGTTTTTTTGTAGTTATTATTGAAATATAGTGAACCTTTATAATTAAAAACTAATCCACTAATTATATCAGCTAAAGTAGATTTTCCTGTACCTGACTTACCAATAATCGCATAAATATTATTTTTTGCAAATTTATAATTAAAATTAGAAATAATTTTTTTATTTTTGTCATAACCAAAATATATATTCGATAATTTAATTTTTGATATTTTTTCTTTTTGTTTAACAAACTTAATATCTTGTGATTTTCTTTTATTAAATATACTTACTAATTTATCTATATCAGAAACAAATTTATATTGAGTTAAAAAATCTATAAAACTTATAAGTATAATTCCAAAAGAACCTAGAACCCTTGAAATGATAATAACCAATGCAAATAAAAAGCTTATATCTACAAACTGAGTATTTTTAATATTTGCAGGATAAAAATAATAAATAGAAAAAAAAAATAAAACAATAATTGGAATTATTTTTAAAGTTTTCTTAAAAAATTCTAGTTTAAAAAGTAAAAAAGTATAGGCCTTCATAAGAAATTGATGATTCTTAATGATATAATCTTCACCTTTAATAGTTCTAATCGATCTCAAATTATTAATACCATCCATAAAAGTTGTCCCAGCTGCTTTTGAAAATTCAACTGAATTTACATTTATTTCTAAGATAAACTTTAAAAGGAAAGAGTAACAAAATAGACAAATGCACAAAAAAATAAGAGAAATATAAAAAAATTCTTGAGAAAATTGGTATAAAATAAATAATGATACCAAACCAGAAATACATGAAACAATTAAATCAAAAAATGTTACTGTAATTGCTCCAGATTTAAAAGAAGAATCCCCAGCTAGTTGTAAATAATACCCTACAGTTTTATCGTAGATCTTTAAAAGTGAAATATTTTGAATAATTTCATTAAAAATTTTTTCATTGAACAAATAATGAATTTTTTTTGAAAAAAAAACTATCAAATTAGAAAAAATAAAACCAAAAAAAACTCTTAATGAAAGCAAAATAACAAAAATCCATAAAATATTATTTTTATTAAAGTCAAACTCAAACCAAATAAAAATACTTTTCCAAAAATTTGTTAAAAAACTAGTTGATGACGCTAATTCATTATTTTCTACTAACAATAGAGGAATACTTAAAACAATATACTCAAATGCACTTAATAAAAATACACTCAATATAAGATATTTAAAAATCGAAAAATTTTGCCCTAAATATTTAAAAAAATTCAATAACGAATACATATTTTTATTAAAATATTTCATTATTTTGTCTGTATTTTTTTGATTTGGAAAATTTTATTTTCTAGTAAATTGTTAATTTGAAATTCTAAAAAATTTTTGTTTAAAGAAGCTATCTCAAAAGTCAGGGTTGAGTCCCCTTTAGAAAATTCTTGTTTAATATTCGCGTTTATAAAAGTTAGATTTGATGAAAAATTCGCAAATATTTCCATAATAATAATTTTTTTATTATTTGTATTTAGCGCTAAAGAGAAATTTTTTTCATTTACACAAAGTTGATTATCGCGATTTTTTTTAAAACCACTATAAAAATAGGGTAAATCTTTAATATTATCAAAAAAAATTTCATTTTTTGGATTAAATTCCAAGCGTTTTTTTTTTATTTTTCCAGGATTTCCTACTACTATAGAATATGGTTCTAAATTATTTAAAACATTTGTATTTGCTCCAACAACACATCCTCTACCAATATTTATTCCTGGTTTAATAAATACATTTATTCCAATAAAGCAATCCTCATTAATTAATACAGGTCTAGATTTTTTTAAAAGTTTATCTTGAGTTGACATAAATTCTTCTGGTATTTTTGAGTACTCATGACTATATGAAGATACATACAAATTTGGACCAATAATACAATTGCTTAATATTTTTACATCACCAAAAATATTTGCTCTAGATTGAATGCTAGTATTTTCCCCTAAAAATACTTTTTTATTTGCATTAATTTCAATATCTTTACCAATAAATACATTGTCCTTAATTTCAAGCTCTGAGCTTTCTTCAACTCGAAAAGTGCACCCTTTTTCAATCGAAATTTTATTTCCAAAAGTAATAAATCCTTTATTGTAGATCTTTATATTTGTATTAATTTTACAATTAATATTTTTTATAATAAAAATAAATTTACTAAAAAAGTTATATATTCTTGATAAAAAATTCATATTTTTATTTAAATAATGAATAAGTATAATTAAATTTATTTTTTAAATCTAAAAAATTATTATTTCTAATTTTAGGAAGTTTAAATTTTTCGACTTTAGCACCAAATGTGCTAGAAGCATACTGTACCTGTATTAATAATCTATGGTCACGAGTTAAATTTAATCCTTTATGTAGACCTCTAGTATCTTCTACCAAAAGAGAACCTCTTTTTGCGGTTACAGATATAATCTGATCTTTTTTATAGTTCTTTTCAATTTCTTGATCAGATAATCTTGTATAGCCTTTCTTTCTCAGTGACCATTTAACACCATTATTTTTTTGTGATCCCTTAATAAAACAGTGAGCTCCTGTTTCTATTGTGCAATCAGTTAAAAAAAAAAAGAACTTTAGCCATTTGGGCCTTTCTAAATCAAAATGCCACCACTGAGCTGCGTTTTTTTCAGGTGTGGCTGCTGGAAAACTCCACCATGCAGAAATATTATCAATCACAGGATAGGATTTTAAATAATCTTGGGAAAATTTAATTAATGAAGGATCAAATAAAATTTTATGAAAACTATCTGTGTCAATTATATCTTGAGATGAATAATAAAACATTACCGCTTTCGGATCATTAAAATCTAATTTTTGTTTTATTGAAAGGCCTTTATTGTCTGAAAGGTAAAAACCTTCTTTTTTTTTTAATTCTGAAATCAAATTATTTATGTCAATATCGTTTAAAATATTTTCAAAAACAACATATCCATTTTTTTCTAATTTTTCTTGATAAGACTTTATGGAATTATTTTTATATTTTGATAATAGACCTTCACTAAAAAAAGTGTTTTTTGGTTTTTTTGAGACAAAGAAGTTGATGACATCATTCGATAACCCTCCAGTAAAATAAAAAAAACGAAGCATATAACTATATGAACCTGAAGAATTTTTTTTTCTTATTTTAAAAAAAAATAGCTCATAAAAGAAAAATAGAAATTCTAAAGGATAACTTATAATTTTTTTAATTATTAAAATCATGTTTGTATTTATTTATTTCTTCAATGTATATTATTAAGGATCTAGTTTTTAAAAAATTTATTTCATTTAGTTCAAATTTTTTTGCTAAACTATCATATAAATACATATTTATATTCATATTATAATATAAATAGTCAAAATCATTTGAATTTTTTTAAACGATTTAAAATCGTATTTAAATTTGATAGATTTTGGCAATCTAATGATTTCAAATCTATTTTTTTTGCTATGTTACATTTTAGGAAACTTTCATCATAATTAAGATAGTAATAATATAAACCCAACATGTTTTTTCTATGTTGCTCATTGATTATTATTTTATCATAATTTATTAATAATTTCTTATATTGATTTTTTGTATTTGGAGTTTCAATTATTTTTAGAGGTTCGATTAAATTGCTACCTAAATATAATGGACTTTTATTAAAGTAAATTAATTCATATAAAACCGAGCCAAATGCCGAAATGCCAGTTTTGAATTTTTTTGAATTAAAAATGATTTTATTATTAAAATCTTTATCAAGAAAATTAATCTTTGGATATTTTTTTATTAGATATTCATTAAATTCTATACTTTCTGGCTTTGAATTTGGATGTGGCTTCAGAGCAATATCAAGATTATAATTTTGAATAATATTTATTGAAAACTCAGTCCAATCATAAAAGTCATTAAAAATTTTTAGACCAGTTTCTTTAGGGGCATCATAAAAATCATGAAGAAACATAACTCCTTTAAATTGAAAATCATTATTTACAGTTGGCCTGTAAATAGTTTTTTTCATATAACTAATTCCTTTATCAAATTTACCTTCGAATCTGCTTTTTAAATGTTTTTCAGCTATTTTAATTATTCTTTTTTTATTTTTATTTTTTTTAAATTTTTTAAATAAATTGTAATAATCTTTAAAAGTTCCGTATTTTTTTTTTATTGTTAATTTTTCGCAAAAATTTTGGCCATACTCTTTAGGTAAAATATATACATCTACACCATGTTTTAAGAGCACTCTAATAAGTAACCCATGATTTATGTAAGACGCATAAGAGCTGAAATAAGATTTAACATTTTTATTATATTTTAAAAAATTTTTAATATTATAAAAAACAATTAAACTTTTAAAAATTATATATTTTAAAAAAAAATCAGAATTATCTAATGTTGGTTGGCACCTATATCTGATGTATGTATCATATATTAAATCACCAATTGAAATCCCATCTATTTTTAAATTTGAAATATCTGATTTTTTTATTTTCTGAAATTTTTTGATATTTTTAATTGCAAAAACAATAGACTTAAAACTTAATCTGGAAAAATCGTGAATTTGATTTACATTTATTGAAGAATAAATTTTGTTCCATTTTTTTTTTAAAAAAAAAAAAAATAATTTATTTTTAAAAAAATGAAAAATTTGAGAAAAAAAAATTCTTTGTTTACTTGGTTTTATATAATATGGCCAACTACCAATTATATTTTTTTTACTTAAATTTTCCTCTGTAATTATAATTTTTGAAATTATTAAAAAATATGGATCCATTGGCACTTGAAATAAATAAAGATTTTTATCTGATTTGATTATTTTATCATTATTACTCTCTCTAAAAGAAGTTAAAAACCTACTAATTTTGCTTTCCCTATCAGAGATACTTAATAATTTAAAAAACTTTACTAAATTGTTAATCATATATTAAATTATTCATAAGCTATATCTGTCTACAATTTTTTTTCTTAATTTTAGCTCGTTAATTATTATTTATTTAATTTAATTATAACAAAGTAGTGTGGTTGCATAATACACCCCGACATTTGCTCATTTCCTAAAATTCTTGTTGCCAAAGGTCTTTTTTCATTTTTGGCACTTTTTCCAATTTTTTTTATGTCAAAAAAAGTATCTTTAACTATTTTAATCTTCGCTTTAGGATTAAATTTTTTTATAGTTTCTGTTAAATAATCAAAAGATAAAATGTTAAAGTATGAATATGCTCTTGGATTACCTTTATTGTCAAATTCATTTATTGGCTTTACATCTGTATCAGACCACCATTTGTTATTATAAACTAATTGGACTTTATAGGATACATCATACAAAACAGTTCTTAAGATTACTATTTTATTCGTAACTCTACATATTTCGCTGATTGGTTTTCTAACATCATTTAAGTGAATCAAAACATTGCTACAAATCGAGATATCAAATTGATTTTTTTTAAATGGTAGCTTGTATATATTTCCTTTAATAAAATTTACTTTTTTGTCGTTCCTCCAAACATGTTTCGCTTTATCTAAAAATATCGAATAAGGATCTGTTCCAGTGTAAAAAAAATTTTTTTTTATTCTTTTTTTAATTGACCTATAGAAATGACCAGTTGCGCACCCAACATCTAGAATTTTATCATCTAAATTAATATTTTTATTGACAATAGTGGCCATCGCTTTTGATGCTTCCATTTCAGGTGTTTTACCAGTTGCTCTATCAAAATATATTTTTGCATTATTATAGTTTTTTTTATATTCATTAAGACATAATCCATGAGTGTCAATTATTGATTTTTTAAAGTTTTTTTTCATATTTAATCAATTTACTCCTGTATATTTTTTTATTTTATTTAATTTTTTTTGATTACTTAAAATCAAATGTAAATAATCTAAAAGCCTTATCTAATCTACATTAAGAGGGTTTAATATCATACTTTATAGCTAAATCAATATTGTTTTTAAAAAAGTTTTATTACTTTCTTTGTTTTGAAATACTAAATCTTATAAATCTAATTTTGGTCCAAAAAAAGTTTTACATTAATTAATGAAAATAAAAATTTACTTAAACTATTTGGAATTTCTCTTTTAAAATCTATTTTTTTTAAAATTTTAAGATCAATCTTTTCATTAATATAACTATTTTCAAATAGAAATTCAGATAGATATCCTCCGTTTAAATTTGTAATACTTTTAATATTAGTATTAAATCCCATTTTTTTTCGATCAAGCCTTATGTCTTCGTGTAAAACTCCTTTCATTGCTTCTCTTAAAATATTTTTTGAGTAAGAATTTTCAATATAATTTTTATTATTAATACTCAATGCATAGCTCACTAGATTTTTAGACAAAAAAGGTGATCTATTTTCAATAGAATAATTCATTGAATTGAGATCATCTTCTTTTAGAATTACCGGAACAGACTCATGAAAAAGCTCATTTAATAATCTATTTTTTAAAATATTTGTAGAGTATTTCTCCTCTTTAAATTGAGTATTAATTCTTTTTTTGTAAAATTGATTAATAAATTCATTTTCAAAATAGATATGCTCCCTAAAATTTGGTTTGTTATAAAATAGATCTGCTTTATTTAAGTTTTTATTTCTTACTAGAGGTTTTATATATTTTTTCCATGATGATAATTCATTTTTATAATTAGATTTTTTCCTTATCTCATTTAAAAATAATAGATAATGATCATAATAGCCTGTAAAGATTTCATCAGCTCCTGTACCAGAAAAAATAACTTTATAATCATCATTACTTGCTTTTTTTAATATCTTTGAATGAATATAATATGAAATAGTTGAAATTGGTGCATCATGATAATTAATAAGATTTTTTAAATTTTCAAAGAAGTCAATTTTTTTTTCTTTTTTTAGGTTTATATATTCAATTTCACACTCTGTATCTTTTTGTATTTTTTTTATCTTATATTTTTCATTATATCTTTTGTCAGAATCAATTATTGAATAACATTTTGGTTTTAAGTTGAACAATTTATAACTCATAGAGACTAGACTTGCGGAGTCTATGCCTCCGCTCAAACAAAATGAAATTGGAACATCTGACCTAAGTCTATGTCTCATACTTTCTAATAAAAGATTTTTTATCTGATATATATTTTCAGTTTTATCTTTTGAAATTTTTTGATTAATCAATTGTGATTTAATTAGATATTTTTTTTGATTAATCTTAAATTTATTTAAGCTTACTGTAAGATTAGTTCCAGATTCTAATTGATTTATATTTTTATAAAAACTTGAATTGTTTTTATTTAATGACTTATATCCTTTTGTTAAATAATCTTCAATTTTATCATAATTAATTTTTCTAATATCCTTGTTTGGTATTAAATTTTGAATAAATTTTATTTCAGAACCAAACACAAAATTTTTTTGATCGTAAAAATAATATAAGGGTTTTTCTCCAAAATTATCTCTTGATAAAAAAACTTCTTTTTTTAGATAATCATAAATTGCAAAGGACCACATTCCATCAAAATATTTTACACAATCTTTACCCCAAACCTCATATGATTTTAATAAAACTTCTGTATCTGAATTTGTTTTAAATTTAATTTTTTTTAATTCTAATATTTTTCTAATTTCAAGATAATTGTATATTTCACCATTAAACACTAAAACATAATCTCCTGAATGGAATGGTTGACTTGATCTTTTATCAAGATCTATAATGCTTAATCTTGACGAAAAAAGATTAACACTATAATTTTTTTGAGAATTTCTAAAAGAACCTTGCTGATCTGGCCCTCTGTTCTTCATTATTCTTTTTAATTCATAAGCATTTTTTTGAAATAAAGAATTTGAATAATTATCATTTGTTATATAACCAGCTATGCCACACATAATATTTAAGCAAACTAAATGAAAAAAAAATTAAAGCAACCAAGTTTAACAATTATTATTTATGCAAGAATGAATTCTAAAAGACTACCCAATAAAGTTCTTATGAAAGTTGGCTCTCAAGTTTTACTAAAACTGATAGTAGATCGTATCAATACACAAACTAAAAATAAATACCCCATAATAGTTGCAACTTCAAAAAAACAACTTGACAATCAAATAGTTACTTTTTGTAAGAAAAATAAAATAGAAGTTTTTAGAGGTGATTTAAATGATGTTTTTAAAAGAACTGTACAGTGTATTGATAAATACTCTATAAAAAATTTTGTGAGGGTATGCGCTGACAGACCTTTTTTTGATGTTCGTTTAATGGAAAGAATGATTAATAAATTTAAAAAAAATAAGTTTGATATAATCACCAATCAATTAATAAAAACTTACCCCAAAGGATTAGCATGTGAAATTAGTTCTACCAAAATATTTAAAGATATTAATCAAAATACTTTAAACCCTAAAGAAAAAGAGCACGTATTTAACTATTTCTATAAAAACCATAAAAAATATCAGATATATAATTTTAAATTAAATAGCTTAAAAGATATGAAAAAAATTAATTATAGCATTAACACTAAAAAAGAATTGATAGAAATATCAAAAATATTTAATAAATATAAAAATAAAAAATATATAGATATTTTAAAATTAGCAAAATGATTATTTTAGGAATACATGATGGACACAATGCTGGAGCTGCAATTTTTGTTGATAAAAAATTAATATGTGCTGTTTCTGAAGAAAGAATAACAAGAAATAAAAATGAATACGGTTTTCCAATTAATGCAATTAAATTTTGTTTAAAACAGGCTAAAATTGAAAAAAATCAAGTAACACAAATTGCAGTTTCAACAAAAAAACTACCTCCTAAGTATTTTTTAGTTAAAAGGAATACCACTTTTAACATTGAAGATTACTATAATGAACAAAATTTATATTGGTATCCAAAAATCTACAAAAATAAAAAAGTTAAATATTTAGACATTTTTAAAAATAAAAAGATTCCAAAGTCTAAATTACATTATAATTTTAGTAAAATTAAAAATGAGGATGATTATGCTGGAATGAAAGAGAGTAGAATGAATTTCATTGCTAATTTTTTTCACCTAGAAAAAGAAAATATTTTTTTTTATGATCACCACGAATGTCATGCTTATTATGGATTTTATGGTGCAGAAATCATAGATAAAAAAGTTTGTGTTGTAACGTTAGATGGTGGAGGTGACGATACAAATGCTACTATTTGGATTTCAAACAAAAACAAAATTAAAGAAGTTTATAGAACAAATATTGGAAATCTTGGCCGAATGTACAGATATATAACTTTAATTCTTGGTATGAAACCAACAGAACATGAATTTAAAGTTATGGGGCTAGCAGGATATGCACTTGATAATAGCAAGTACTACAATAAAGTATTGAGTATTTTCAATGATACTTTGCAAATTTCAGGCATCAAGTTTAAATATAAAATAAAACCAAAAGATAATTATTTTTACTTTAAAAAAAAACTAGAAAATGAAAGATTTGATACAATCAGTTATGGTATTCAAAAATATCTAGAAGATATTTTGGTGAAATGGTTCAATAATATTTCTAAAAAATTTAAAGTTAGTGATTTTATTTTTTCTGGTGGTGTTGCTCAAAATGTTAAAGCTACAAAAAAAATCCTGGAAAACAAAAGAATTTCATCAATATTTGTTCCCCCTGGACCAGGTGATGAGTCCCTACCTATTGGAGCAGCATACTGTCACTTTGCTAAAAATAATATTTTTAGAAAACAAGTAACAAATATGAGCAATCCATATGTGGGGGCTACTTTTAATCACAAAGATTTATCTTTTTTAAAAAAAAAGAAATTTATTTCGGTTAAAAAAGTAAAAAATAGTGATGTTGCAAAAATTATTAGTGATGGAAATCCAGTTGCCAGATTTTCTTTAAATCCAAGTGAATTTGGTCCTCGTGCATTGGGTAATAGATCAATTTTAGCAGACCCAAGCAACCAGGATACTATTAACTTTATTAACAAAAAAATAAAAGTAAGAGATTTTTGGATGCCCTTTGCTCCTAGCATGATGGAAGAAGAGGCAAATAAAATAATGCATGTTGTAAAAAAGCATTCTAATCCATATATGACAATATCTTTTGATGTAAAAAAAAAATATTTTACAAAAATACCTGCAGCAATTCACCCATTTGATAAAACATGTAGACCTCAAATAGTTAGTAAAAAGATTAATCCAGATTATTATAATTTAATCAAAGAATTCAAAAAAATTTCAAAAATTGGTGTTTTATTGAACACATCGTTTAATATACATGGAGAACCAATAGTTTTTAGTCCTCAAGATGCTTTAAAATCTTTTTTAAAGAGTGGGCTACAATATCTATATATTGGCAACTTGTTGGTTAAAAAAATTAACAAAAAATAATATTTTTAAATTTTTTTAATTTTGCTTCCTTAAATTTTCCTCTTGTATCAAATACAATTTTTGAATGTTTTGATATTAGTTCATAATCATACAAGTCATGATCAGCTAAAATTATACTTGCATCATATTTCATTAGGTTATTTTTATCTAATTTAATTGACTTTTTGAGAATATTAGAATTTCTTCCCTTTCTAAGTATTGGAAAATATGGATCACTATAATCAAATTTTATTTTTTTTTTTATTTAGTATCTTCATAAATTCAAAAAAAGTTGATTCTCTATCATCATCTACATTTTTTTTATAAGATACACCCAATAATAATAATCTAATATTATTTTTATTTTTAAAATTTTCGAAAATTTTATTTATTGTCCATTTTGGTATTATCGCATTAATGTCACCAGAAAGTTTAATAAATTTTGGATTGTACCCAAAATTTTTTGATGCCCATGCTAAATAGTAAGGATCAATTGGAATACAATGACCACCTAAACCAGGTCCTGGTAAGAACTTTTGAAAACCAAAATTTTTTGTAGCAGCAGCGTCTATAATATTAAATATATCCATGCCTAACCTGTGGCATACAATTTTTAATTCATTTATTAAACTAATATTAACTGATCTATAAAGATTTTCTAATAATTTTGATGTTTCCGCTTCTTTTATAGATTTTAATTTAACTACTTTTTTCACAAAATGTTGATAAAAAGAGTTTGTTAAATCTAAACATTTTTTTGTAGAGCCACTTATTATTTTTGGTGTTCTTTTGTATGAAAATTTTTTGTCACCTGGGTTCTCTCTTTCGGGCGAATATCCAATAAATATATCTTCACCGATGTTAAATTTTTTAGATAAAAGTTTTTTTTGAAATTCATTAGTAGCCCCAGGGTAAACTGTACTTTCAATTATTATTAATTGGTTTTTTTTTATATAATTTTTTATTTCTTTAGCGCAATTAAATACATAGCTCATGTCAGGCTTTTTTGATACTTTTGTTAGAGGAGTTGGTAAACATAAAATTACAACATCACAATTTTTAATAATTGAATATTTATTACTAATATTTTTTGGATTCTTTTTAAAATAGTTAATAATAGAATTTTCAAAAAGTCTTATGTATGATTTTCCAGATCTTAATAATTTAATTTTTTTTAAATCGGTATCAAGTCCATAAACTTTAATACCTGCATTTAAAATTCTTGACGCAAGTGGTAAACCGACGTATCCAAGGCCTATTATACAAACACTTAAATTTTTTGATTTAAATTTGTATCTTAATTTATTAAACATAGGGTTATTTATATTAAAAAAATGTATTTTACATCTAAAATTAATGACATACTTTTTATAGCAGAAGTCGGGTCTAATCATGAAGGTAATTTTATTGAAGCAAAAAAAACTGTTTTATCTGCATGCAAGAGTGATGCTGATGTAGTTAAGTTACAGATATATACAGCAAAAAATATGGTTTCTCCTGAATATGATCTAAAAAGATTTAAGCACTTTCAAAAACTAGAGCTCTCAATTAAGCAGAATATTGAATTATGCAAAATAATAAAAAATAATAAAAAAAAATGTTCAGCTTCTATATGGGATGTTGATCAAATTAAAATTTTTAATAAATATATAGATATATACAAAATAGGCTCAGGAGATATTCATAATTTTGAAATTATAAAAAAGATTGTAGAAACAAAAAAACCTATTATTTTTTCTACTGGATTAAGTAATTTTAGTGAAATAAAGGAAACATTAAAATTTATAAATTCAATTAATAAAAAAAATTTAAAAAAAAAAGTTGCTATACTTTACTGCAATACTGCTTATCCGACACCTATCCAAGATATTAGACTAGGAACAATAAAATATCTAAATAATAAATTTAATTTAACCACAGGTTATTCAGATCATACCATTGGAGATGAGGTATTAATTTACTCGTATTTATTTGGGGCTAAAATTATTGAAAAACATTTTTCTCTAAATCCAAAGTTAAAAACATTTAGAGATCATCAAATTTCTTTTGATAAAAATGCAACTAATAAATATTTAGCAAAGATAAGGAAACTAAATAATATTTCAAACATTAAAGAAAACAACCTATCTGTTAGTGAAATAACGCAAGACAATATTACATCTTTTAGAAGATCACTATATGCCAAAGAAAATATTAAAAAAGGTGAAAGATTTAATATTGATAAAATTATTTCTTTAAGGCCGTATAAAGGTAAAAGTTCAAAATTTTTTTTTAAAATCTTAAAATCTAAATCTAAAAAAAATTATAAGCCAGGGGATTTAATTTAAGATGAATGATGTGCCAAAAATTTCTATTTATATAACTAATAGGAATTATGGGAAATATATCGATAGAGCCATAAAAAGTGTTTTGAATCAAACATTTAAAGATTGGGAATTAATTATAATTGATGATGCGTCTACTGATAACTCACTTAAGAAAATTAGAGTTTATGAAAATAAAAGATTGTGCAGGTTAATAATAAATAATAAGAAAAAAGGTTTAATAAAGTCATCTAATATAGCTATTAAAGCAACACGTGGAAATTATGTAATTAGATTGGATGCAGATGATTACTTTGAAAAAAATGCCCTTTCTGTTCTATATGACAAGGTAGAAAGTGACCCTAGTATTGGTCTTGTATATTCTGATTATTTTTTAGTAGATGAAAAAGATAATGTTATATCTTTTGAAAAACAAATAGTTGTTAAAAGTAATGATGTTATAGATTATAGACCTGTTCTAGCCGCATGTTGTTTGATAAAAAAAAGTTCTTTATTTTCAGTCAATTTGTATGATGAAAGATTTAATAGACAAGATGGGTATGATATTTGGTTTAAATTAATAAAAAAATTTAAATTTATACATGTGGCTCTCCCTTTATTTTACTACAGGAGACATGATATTAACTTAACCAAAGATAAAATTAAACTATACAAAACTAGAACCAAAATTATTTCAAAATTTGCAAGACAAAAAGAAAAACTTAAAAGTTATAAAGTAAATTGTGTAATTCCAGTTAGAGGAAAATCAATTGACCCTTTATGTAACTCATTAAAAAATATCAATAATAAGCCAATAATTTTTTATACAATTGAAGAAGCTTTGAAGGTAAAAAAATTTAATAAAATAATAATTTCAACTGCAGATAAAAATTTAATAAAAATAATTAAGAATAAATATAAAGATAGGTTACATTACCACTTGAGGGTTAAAAAAGGTCAATCTTATCTAAATGTAGATTATAGGGATGCTGTTTTAGATGCTGTAAAAAAATTTAATAAAAAAAATATTGATATTTTAGCTATATTAAATTTTGAACACCCCTTCAGAAAATTTTTTTACATAGAGCAAGCATTAAGTAGTTTAATCGTACATTCTAGCGACAGAGTAATTGGAACTTATGCCGATATTGAAAGTAATTATTATAAACATTCAAATGAAGGAATAAAACTGATTAGCAATGAAAAAGATTCGAAGTTGAAATTGGAAAAAAAAGTAGTTTTTAAAGAAGTTGGGGGATTTAGTATCTATAATTATGACTCTTATAAACAAAATAAAATATCTAAAATAACCAATGTAGTTATTGATAAAAAACACTGTTTTGAGATCTTTAATAATGATGATATTTACCTTGCCAATCTATTAATGAAGAATAAATAAAGTTATGAATATATTAATTACTGGATCATGTGGTTTTATAGGGTTTCACCTAGCATCTCTTTTTCTCAAAAAAAAATTTGTTGTTTATGGAATAGATACATTAAATAATTATTATGATGTAAATTTAAAAAAAGAAAGACTTTCATTATTAAAAAAATTTAAGAATTTTCATTTTAAAAAAATAGATATCTCCAATAGAAAAAAAATTGACTCATTTTTTTCAAAGACAAAAATAGACACAGTAATTAATTTAGCAGCTTATGCAGGTGTTCAATATTCAAAAATAAAACCTGACATATATTTCAGCACTAATGAAATTGGTTTTTATAATATATTAGAAAATTCTAGAAAAAAAAATATTAAAAAAATTATATTTGCATCTTCATCATCTGTGGTTGGCAATAATAAAGAATTAGTTTCTAACGAAAATGATAAAACTGATGAACCAATATCTCTTTATGCAGCTACAAAGAAAAATAATGAAATACTAGCTCATTATTATGCATGTAATTATAAAATGACAATTATTGGAGCTAGATTTTTTACTGCATATGGAGAATACGGACGGCCAGATCTTTCTATATATAAATTTTCTAGTCAAATTTTAAACAATAAAAAACTTACTCTTAATAATCATGGAAACCACTTCAGAGATTTCACATTTATTGAAGATGTTACAAAATCTTTATTTAAACTATTTAAATTAAAAAAATTTAATAAATTTGATCAAAATAAAAATAAATACTTTCAAGTATTTAATATAGGTGGTGGTAAACAAATAAAAATTACTGTTTTGGTTAATTTGTTAGAAAAACTTTTTAACAAAAAAGCTTCTAAAATAAATGGACCCTTAATAAAAGGAGATGTCGTTAACTCCAAAGCATCAACAACAAAGCTTTATAGAAATATAAAATATAAACCTAATACAAGAATTGAAGACGGTTTAAAAAAATTTGCTAAATGGTTTATCGATCATAAAAATTTAAATAATTAATATTATTAAACGATTTTATTGTATACTAATAATCAAAATGAAAATTTACCATAAAATATTAATTAAAAAAATAATATAAAATAAATTATTTTTTAAATAAAAACTTATGATTTGTATAATTGATTATAATTTAGGTAATGTAATATCTATAAAAAATGCTGTTAATAAAATAGGCTATGATTGTATAATATCTTCCAAAATATCAGATATCGAGTCATCAAAAATATTAATTCTTCCAGGTGTTGGTTCATTTCAAAAGGGCATGGAGAATTTAAAAAAAAATGAATTAATAGGTATTTTAAATGAGCAAGTAATTGAAAAAAAAAAAACAATACTGGGTATATGTCTTGGCTTTCAGCTTATGTGTGAAACTAGTGATGAATTTGGTGAGTCTAAAGGTTTAGGCTGGATAGATTTAACTGTAAAAAAAATAAAACATAAAAATTTTAGACTCCCTCATGTTGGGTGGAATAAAGTCGAGTTATCAAAGCCAAATGATCTTTTCAATAATATTAACAGTAATGATCTATTTTATTATAACCATTCATTTTGCATAAAAAATTCAGGAGATAGTGATTTTAAAACTATAGCTAAATGTAATTATAATGAAGAATTTGTTTCGGTTGGTTTTAAAAAAAATATATATGGAATCCAACCACACCCAGAAAAAAGCCAAAGACAAGGCTTGGCCTTTTTAGATAATTTTATAAAAAGTAAATGTTAACAAAAAGAATAATTACAACCTTAATGCTAAATAACGGAACGTTGTTTCGTACAAAAAATTTTAAACCAGATTATAGATTTACTCTAAATTTTGTTGATATGTGGTCTGTAGATGAAGTTATTCTCATAGATATTACAAGAGATTTGGAATTTAAAGATGATTCTAAAAAAAAATTTTTTCAAGAATTGCTAAATATATCAAAAAATTCTTATGTACCACTTACAGTTGGAGGCGGTATAAGAAGCTTAAAAGATATAGAGATTCTTTTAAAAAATGGTGCAGATAAAATAATTCTAAATACCGCATCTTTAAAAGATCCTAAAATTATTCAATTAGCTGCTAAAGAATTTGGGTCTCAATGTGTGGTGGTATCTGTAGATGCTAAATTAAAAAATGACGATTTTTTTTTAATGGAAAAATATGGCGAACAAGAAAGTAAACATAACCTGATAGATTATATAAAGGAAATACAGGATAACAATGTTGGAGAAATTTTTTTACAATCTATTGATAATGATGGCTCTTTATTAGGCTATGATTTTAACTTATTAAAAAAAATAGAGAGTCATATAAAGGTTCCTCTTATAATCTCATGTGGAGCAGGAAACTGGTCTCATGTAGAAGAAGCTTTAAAAAAAGATATTGTCTCAGCAGCATCACTAACAAATATATTTCATTTTACAGAGAAAAGTATTAAGAATCTTAAAAACAACCTAAAAGATACAATCTTAATAAGGACCTAATTAATTGGAAAATATTATAATTTGCAAAACCTGTCTAATGCCAAGTTCAAGACCAAGAATTGAATTTGATATAAATGGAGTTTGTAACTCATGCAATTACCAGAAAAAAAAAGAGACAATTGATTGGAATGAAAGACGAGCTCAATTTGAAGACCTTTGTAACAAGCATAGATCGAAAGATGGTAATTATGATTGTATTGTTCCATGGAGTGGAGGGAAAGATAGTAGCTCAATAGCATATAAGTTGAAACATACTTTTAAAATGAACCCACTTTTAACAACTTTTTCACCTTTGATACCTTCAAAAATTGGAATTGTTAATAGAGAGCTACTTTTAAATACAGGATTTGATAATTATTTTTTTAGACCTGATCAAAAAATATCAAGATATCTTAGTAAAAGATTTTTTATCGAAAGAGGCAACCCAAAAGTTCATTGGGATGCAGGAATCAATGCATTTCCTATTAAAGTTGCAATGGAAAAAAATATTAAATTAATCTTTTATGCTGAACACGGTGAAAGTGAGTATGGTGGAAAAGTATTAGGTGATGACTCAGATAAAATAAGAGATGTAAGTGAAGTTTTAGAAAATCAAGTTGGAGATGATCCAACTAACTGGGTGGATGAAGTTGTAAGTAAAAATGATTTAAATATGTACAAATATCCCTCATCTGAAGAATTAAATGAAAAAAAAATTCATGCTTATTATTTTTCATATTTTTTTAAATGGGACATCTATGAAAATTTTAAATTTGTAAAAGAAAAGTTTGATTTTAAACAATCAGACACAAGAATATCTGGTACATTTCAAGATTATGATAGTATGGATGATCATATAGATCCATTGTATTACTACATGCAATATATTAAATTTGGATTTGGTAGATGCTTGAGAGACGCCTCTAGATTACTTCAACATAATCATTTAGATAGAAAAACTGCACTAGATTATATAAAAAAATATGATGGAGAATTTCCTGACAAAGTTTTAGACAAGTGCTTAAAATATATGAATTTAAGCTTGTTAGAATTCAATGAAACAATAGATAAGCATAAAAATAAAGAAATATGGGAATTAAAAGGTAATAATGACAAATTAAAATTTAATATTATCTAAATATTAAATGATCAATTAACTCAAATATCCCAAATGAAAAAAAATACAGCTAAAACAGCTAAACCTCTTAAACCATCCAAATGATTCTTGTAGTTTAGCATTTAAATTAATTTAATTGCGATCTTATAGTTTCTCAATAAAATACTTCATGGATTGTCTTATGAAAATTAGGTTGGAAAATTTTATTAACATTACAAAGAATAATTTTTAGTCAATTTTTTTAATTTATTAGACACTTTTTTCCATTCTTTCATAAAAGTTATTACCTTTTTCTGGTTATCTATTCTAATTTTAGGTGAACCTCCATTTTTTTTTTTGCGACAACTACAAGATCATTTTCATCATAAAAACGATTGGACTTAATAACTTCAAAACCACAAATTTCTAATAAATTTGATAATGAATTATATGAAAAAAACCAGGGATGAGTATTATGAGTTGAGTTTGTTGAATTAAATAAATTATTAATTGGTTTTTTAAACGGCACTAAAATTCTTGAACTTTCTGATACAAGCAATATACCATTTTTATTCAAAGTATCATAAATTGATTTCAACACATTCACAGGATCAACACAATTAGAAAGTGTCCACGTTAAAGAGGCTGCATCAAAATTTTTAAAATCTTTACTTAAATTACAATCCTCTATTGTTCCATTATACCCAATTATATTTTTTTTATATTGTTTCTTAATATTGTTAAAATTTTTCTTTGAATCTTCAGTAAAATAGATTTTTATTTTTTTATTTAATTTGATTATTTCACTAATAAAATTACCCTCCCCTGAACCAAAATCACAGAATTTAATTGTTTTTTTTTTTGAGAGTAGGTCATTAATAAAGATTGCAGAATAATAATGTCTTGCTCGCATTACTGGGTTGTTTGCAGTATATTTTAATTTTCTGACACTTATTTTTGTAGAAAAAATTTTATCTTTCCATTTATTAAGTGCATTACGAGTATTCAGTGATGGGATATGACAAATTAAGCCTGACGGTGTTACAAAGACTTTTGACTTTGAAATTTTTTTAAGAAATTTTAATTCAATAAAATTTTTTGAATCTCCGTTAGAGTATTCGTTTAATATTTTTATAGATTTATTGCTTTTCATATTTCAAATTTTAGAGAATTATTTTATCTCGATGATGTATGAGTGTAAATATTTTATATCAATTTTTATTATCAAAAATTTTTTTCAGTGCATAAATCAAGCCAATTGAGCTATTAGTACTGGTCAGCT
>MDTC01194300.1_pt1 | contig 22900 bp, 17 predicted proteins | sample 811181 | NCBI WGS metagenome assembly MDTC01 (sample SAMN05326644, study PRJNA326480) | marine metagenome | isolation source: seawater | place: Pacific Ocean: North | collected 2011 | reverse complement strand
CTTCAACAGCAGCACCGATAAATAAAGCCGATAACATCGCAAATAAATACGCTTGAAGAGCGGCTACCAAAAGTTCCAAAATCGATATAAATAAAGCCATGGGAACAGACAGTGCACCCCATGCTACATTTTTATTTATGAAAATGATGGAAATCAATGCAAGAATGATGATGTGGCCTGCCGTAATATTGGCAAACAAACGAATCATTAAGGCAAATGGTTTTGTGAAAATCCCAACAATTTCAATAGGAATCATAATGGGAAGTAGGAGTTTTGGTACCCCAGGAGGAGCAAAGATGTGACCCCAATAGTTTTTATTGCCATTCACTAAAATGATTACTAGGGTTAAAGCGGCCAAAAAGAATGTAACCGATATGTTTCCGGTAAGATTAGCACTTCCAGGAAATATTGGAATCATCCCCAATAAATTATTGATCCAAATGAAGAAGAAAATAGTCAGTAGAAATGGAACGAATTTCTTATACTTTTTTTCATTGATATTTGCTTTAGCAATGTCATCCTGAACAAACAAGATGATCGGTTCCATGAATTTGGCAATTCCTTTCGGTGCAACAGCACCGTTTGATTTGTAAAATTTCGCACATGAAAACATGATAATAAAAACCAAAAATGACCCTATAAATAAGGAGGTAACATTTTTTGTAATGGAAAGATCCATTGGTTTAATGTTGCCATGCACATGGCCATTCTCAAAATGGAGTTTCCCATGCTCATCAAGCTCATAAATTTTCTCATGAAACATACCGAAACCCTCTGCCGAACCAACACCTTTGTAATAATGATTCTCACCGTCATGAACCAACTCTCCATGATATAAGTTAGATGAAGAAAAAATCTCAAATCCTTCTTTTGTTTTTAATATTACAGGCAAATAAATCGATGTGCCGCCATGCTCTGGGCCCCACAAATGCCACTCGTGTGCATCCTTCACGTGATGCATGATCATCTCACTTACATCAAATTCTTTTTCATCATAACTTTCTTTTTCATGCTCACTTGCCAAAGAGAGAAATGAATAGATTGAAAAAACGACTGTAATTAGAGTGTGGATTAGTGCTTTTTTCACGTTCAAAATGACTTTTCAAAAATTTTGGGCAAAGGTAACTAAACTTTTAAAAGAAACAATACAATTTCGCAAGAATTCTGAGATGAAAATAAACCAGAAAATATTTGAAATTAAAAAAAAAACGAAACAGCACCTTTACAGTAATGATTAGATAATAAATATTAGAGATGAAGGAATTTATTAAACCAGTAAAACCAGGAGAAAAAAATAAATTAGGCTATTTTACTTGCAATATTTTTTGCTTTTAAAATACAGTCACTTACAGATATTCCTGCATAAAAATTACCCAATATAAACAGATTCGTATTTTGCGATTCAAATGCTTTAATCACCTGATTCACTTCCTCCTGATTCATATCATATTGAGGGATACCTCTTTTCCAGCGATAGTGCTTTTTAAAATCCAGATTCCCTTCATGACCTATGAGCTGTTCAAGTTCATTTAACACCCTCTTTTCAAGCTCTTCTACTGGGAGCTCACAAAGCTCTTTTTGTCGTTCTCCTCCAACCAATACAGTGAAAAGCTCTGAACCTTTTGGAGCGACATGGTCAAAAGTTCTACTACTAAAGAGGATTCCCAAATAACTCTTATTATCTGAGGGCTTGGTAAGTACACCGAAACCTGGTGCTTTATTTTCAATATGCTCTTTCTTAAAACCAAAATGAAAAACATCTACAGGGGTATACTTTACTTTCTGCAGAACAGTTTTTAATTGCTCATCAAAGAAAAAGTCATGTAATGTATATGCTGGAACAGCACAAATTACTTTTTTACAAAAAATACGCCCTGATTTGCTTGATACTTCATAACCAAATTCATTTTTTACTACCTTTTGTACCTCGGTATTCAAATGTATTCGATCTTTTATTGGTTCAGCAATTCTATCAATCAATTGAGCAAGTCCCATCGGAAGATTAAAAGAACCTACTTGCTTGCGTTTTCGCTTTTGCTTAATAAGTCCGAGAAGCACACTACCATAAGATTGTTCAAGATCCCATAAAATCCTGAGGCTATGTTTTGCACTCATCCATTTTGTATCACCTGCGTAAATACCAGTAATAAATGGTTCTATGAACTGGTCGTGAAAATCTTTTCCAAATCGTTTTACAACAAAATCATAAACTGTAGTATTTTCTTTATGTTTAGTAATGAAAGGTTCTAGTAATATCCTCAACTTACTTGTAAAAGAAAGTAACGGGGAGCGAATAAATTTCTTAAATGATAATGGGATTAACTCAAGCTCATTCTTGTGAAGAACGTACCTATTTTTGTTGCTAACATCAGAGGGTAAGTTTATACTCTCCCACAAGCCACAATTTTTTACAAGCTCAATGATTGCCTCGTTATTCAGTAAAACAGTGTTGGGTCCGTTTTCACAAATAAATCCATTTTTATTTTCAGTTTGAATAATTCCACCCACCTTATTTGAAGCTTCCAATACCACGAAATCCTCAGATTTTCGAGATAAGAAATGAGCCAGGCTAAGACCAGAAATACCAGATCCTATAATTACAGTATCTATCCTTTGTTTCATTTAAAAATCTTCACCTATCAATCACTATTTTTTGAGCAAATAAGAAGCAGAATTGTTCACTCAACAAAAATACATTTAAATGTCCATTTGTTCTTACCTTGTTTTTTTGATTTATTGGCATTAATATTGTTTTGAAGTACCTTCAATCTATGAGAATTTGCTTGATTCTTTTTTTTAGTATACCATTTTTGCTATTTGGTCAATATAAATTGCTATCAACTGAAGGGCAATATCAAGGAGATAAGCTTTTTATTAAAAACCCTAAACAAGTCGATGGCTTTGGTTACTGTATCATAAAAGTAACCGTTAATGGGGACGTTCTTCCGGCATCCATTCAATCGCCTAACTTCGAAGTCGATTTCAGTTTATTCAATCTCGAGGTTGGAGCGAATGTATTTGTGGTAATAGAACACTTTGAAGGATGTACGCCTCGTTTTCTTAATCCCGAAATCCTTTTGCCAGAAAGCACTTTCATTCTTACTGACATTAAAATGAGAGACAATACGTTTCTTGAATGGTCCACCACAAGTGAAATCGGGATTTTAGATTATGATATTGAACAATTCAAATGGAATCACTGGGTAAGTGTAGGACAAGTCCGAGGAAAGGGATCAGAAGCCAAGAATAATTACTCCTTTAAGGTTCCGTTACACTCCGGCATAAATAAATTTAGAGTAACACAAACTGATAATTCAGGAGAAAAACGTATCTCTAAAGAAGTTACGCAAGAATCAAGTATTAAAGAGTTTTCAATGACCCCAACAAGTGTAAGAGACGACATATTCTTCTACTCTGGGGGTAAAAAAAAGAAGACCAGATATGAGGTGTTTGATGCCTTTGGGAACCTATTAAAAGTGGGATTCGCAGACCATGTAGATTGTAGAAATATAGTAAATGGGATCTACTACATGAATTACGATAATAAAAGTGAAAAGTTCTTAAAAGCCAGCGAATGATAAAAAAAATTGAGCACCTTGGCATAGCCGTAGCATCCATAGAGGCGTCACTTCCAATTTTTGAACAGCTTCTGGACAAGAAAATGTACAAAACCGAAATTGTTAAATCGGAGGCTGTTAAAACGGTTTTTATAGAACTAGGTGAGTCAAAAATTGAGTTGCTAGAAGCAACAAATCCAAACTCTTCAATCGCAAAATTCTTGGAGAAGAATAGAGAAGGTTTTCATCACCTTGCACTAGATGTTGAAGACATTGAAGCAGAAATAGAACGTTTAACCAGTCAAGGGTTTACACTAATACATTCTACGCCTAAGTCAGGAGCTGATAATAAAAAAATAGCTTTCCTACATCCAAAATGTACCAATGGTATGCTTATTGAGCTTTGTGAAGAGATTATTTAATCTTGATATTCGTCTGCATCTAGTCTTTGCATTACGACCTTTAGATTTTCTTGCTTCTTTTTTCTTCTTGCGGCAATCGATGTTTTGGTAAAATACTTATGTTGTTTCAAAAAATCTACCTGAATTAAATCCCAGGCGCGATCGCTATCTATTTTCCCCATACTTTTCAACTCTAATCTCAAACTGCTAGAAATTTCTTCAAAATCATCACGACCTAAATAATCAAGATCAGCATCACAAATAATCTCCTGTAACTTGTTAATGGGTCTGTGCGGAATTTCAGTTACATGTATGAGCTCTACAATAGTTTTTATATGTTGTTCTGTATATCCATATTTTGGCAACCACTCTGCGGCCATATCAGCACCAATACTTTCATTATTTTCGTACTGCTTAACGAAACCTGCATCATGCAAAATCGCAGCCGTTTTTAGTAAAAATAATCCCTCATCAGTCACTCCCTCCGAGAGTGCAATTCGTTCAACAGCCTGAACAACATCAATTGAATGGTTAACGGAATGATACAACAATTTATCTGATAATCCAGCCTTTAAATAGTCCAAAACAAAATGCTCAGTTTTATAATATTTAATAGAGCTAAAATGATGGAGCTGAACAATCTCACTAAACTTTTGATTCGGCATTAACCCTTTTCCTTTTTCGGAAAGCTCAGGCTTTATTTTCAGAACAACATACATATCCACCTCGATGCCACCTTTTATTTTAACTTTCCCTTTAGGAATGCACTCAAAGTATGGTTCTATAAAAGTGAAGGTAGTACCTGAAATCGTGACCTCTCCAGGTGCGCCAAACTTTTCCATCTGTTGTGCCTGATTCACCGTTGGACCCCAAACGTCATAAGCCAACTTTAAGTCTCCAATTATTCCTGCGACAACGGGTCCCGTATGTATTCCAAGGCGTATTTCCCAATAATCACTATGATTGGCAATTGCATCGAACTTGAGCTTGGACATATAGTCTTGAATCTGCAATGCGGCAATACACGCATTCATTGGATTTATTGAATTTTCAATTGGGATACCACCTGCACACATATATGCGTCACCAATCGTTTTTATTTTCTCGAGATCATTATTCTGAATGAGTTCATCAAATCTTCTAAATAAAATATCCAAACGCTTCACAAGTCTACTTGGTCTCATTCTCCTTGAAATATTCGTAAACCCGACGACATCTGTGAACATCACAGTTACTCTGTCAAATGCATTGGCTTCGACCTTTCCTTTTACCTTTAACTCTCGCACAACTTCTTCGGGGAGGGCATTTGCCAACCAGCGTTCAGTATTATCTTTTTCGATTTGCAAAAGCTCCTGTTGACGTATTACATTATTTTTTTCTGCTTCAAGAAGCTTGCTTTGTTCTTCGATTCGTGTTTTTTGATTACTTATCTCACGAGTTCTTTCAGAAACCTTTATTTCCAATTTTACCTGCTCTCTACGTTCAGATTCAATTCTTCTTTTGAAAAATAAAAATGCCAATACTGAAATAATAAATGCGGCAATGGTCCAGAACCACCAAGTACCCCAATAAGGAGGTAAAATAGCTATTTCAAGAACCTTGGGGTTTTTACTCCAAGAGCCCTCACCTAATTTAGCATAAATCTTTAATTTATAATTCCCTGGTGATAACGAATTAAATGTAATTTCACGGTTTTTTTCAATGAATCCTTGACTAGAAAAAGAGCCCGCAAGTTCATACTTGAATTGAGTCAACTCAGGATTTGATAAATCACTAGTTTGGAATCGGATCGTAAAACTTCGGTCCGTGTAAGGTAGTTCAATAAAAGAGGTTTTTGAAATAGGTTTTTTCAATGGCGATCCCTCTTCACCAGGCCTTAACCATCCCTTATTTAATTTAAACTTCGTAATAATTACCTCTTGTTCGGTATCCTCAACATTCAGTTCCTCGGGCCGAAAAACATTGTAACCATATATAGATCCAAAAAATAGTTCTCCATTAGAAGAGTTGAAAAAGGCATTAGAATTGAACTCATTACTTACCAAACCGTTTACCTCTAAATATGACTTAATCTCAGTGTTTAGCGGATTATAAGAGGCAATACCTTTGTTTGTACTTATCCATATTCTTTGTCCATCATTAAGAATACCATAAATAATATTATTTGGTAATCCGGCACTTTTGTCAATTTTCTTAATCTCTCCAGAGGTAAAATCTACATATAGCATTCCTGAACCATACGTTCCGAGATATAAATTTCCTTTGTCGTCATCACACAATGCAGTAGCATAATCCTTTGTCGCTTCACGAATGTTGGCATTTATTGGATGAGGTTGAATTACATAATTCCCAGCTTCGTTCTTCGTTAATATATTTAGACCGCCCGCGCTCGTAGCAAACCAAAAACGATCTTTACGATCCTTATATAATACCCTACATACTCCCGGTAAAAGAGATGCTTCTGGCCGATTCATATTATGCTCAAAACGTGTGGAATTACCTGTCTTCAGATTATATAAAAACACTGCTCCTTTTGTTGCCAACAAATAATTTTCCTCGTCGAGACTCTCTATGCCATAAAGTCTATTGTATTTTGTTAAAACGATAGGGTTAACATAATTTAATCGAGTATATTTAAAGGTTGCGTCGTCATTTATTTCTAATTTAAAAAAACCATCCTCAAAACCTACCAAAACAATATTTGAATCAATTGAATAAGAGGACAAAACATTAAATCTAGCTTCTTTAGGCCCATCGGTATCCTCATTCCATCTATTAAAATGGGTAAATAGACCTGTTTTTCGATTCAGTCTGGACATTCCTAAGTCAGTTCCTACAAATAGATAATTTGCACTTTTATCTTCTGTGAAAGTCCAAACGTTTGACGAGGGTAAACTCTTTTTAGGATCTGCTCCCGGCCCTACACCTATAAAACCAGAGTATTGGGGGTCAAAACTAGAGATTCCCCTTTCACTACCAATCCACAACTTTTTGTTCTTATCCTCAAAAAGAACATTCAAATCATTGTACATGAGTGCACTCTTTTGAAACTTATCTTGCGTGCTGTTAATTAGCTCCCCATCTTCATCAATGGTGTAAAGACCATTTCCCATTGAAGCAAAAAACCATTGACCCTGGGACAGGCATATACTTGTAATCTGAATATTTTGAAGTTCTGGGTAATTTTGAAATTCTCTCAACAAACAATTAGCCTTCAGGTCAAGCTGAAAAATACCGACATTCGACCCCACATAAATATTCCTATCGGAGGCAATAGTAATATTTAAGATCGTAAAGTCATCAAAACCTAAAACATCAGTTCTTACCTTCTTCAAAGTTTTGGATGAAAAAGTATAAATAAACAGTTCATCAGTATCTGTGAGGATAATTAAACAATTTTCAAGGTATGTTGCAGATTTAATCTCACGAGTACTATTCCCCCATGAAAGTGTTTCGAAATTATTTTTATCCCTATCAAATCTAAATACTCCTTGATTTATAGTTCCAATCCACAGGTCGTCTCCTTGACCAATAGAAATCGATGAAATATCTAGGTTTTTTTTATTACTCGGTAGGTAGGTATGAAATTTCTCTGTATCTGGATTATACGCTGTCAAGCCGTTGTGCGTTCCAAACCATAACTTACCGTCCTTTGTTTTGGCGGAGCTTGTGATAAAAGGATTATTAATCCCATCTTCCTCATCAGAATTGAAGATTTCAAATTTATCGCCGTCAAACCTATTTAAACCATCTTGAGTACCTATCCATAAGGCGCTATTATCATCCTGTAAAATAGTATTTACAGTACTTTGGGAAAGTCCATTATTGATCGTATAATTATTAAAGCGATAAACCGATTGTGCCCATGTGAAATAAGGACCAACGATAATGAGAAATAAAAATTTTTTCACTCGCTCAAAGACTATTGCTCCGCAGAGTCGTTTACATTATTGGCCTGAATTAAAGAGTTCTCCATGTCACGGTCAAACATATACATTCCTCCCGAATCTGTTCCAATAAGGTTTAGCTTATCAAGAATTGTTCGCGCCAAAGCTTCTTCCTCAAGCTGCTCTGAGACATACCATTGAACAAAATTATGGGTTGTGTAATCTTTTTCTTTCAAACAGATATCGACCAAATCATTAATACTCGCAGTAACACTAATTTCATGCTCTAGTAATGATTCAAAAACGCTTTTAAGATTCTTGAACTCGTGAGGTGGTTTTTCTAATTGAGGTACTTCTGCTCTACCGCCTCGCTCATTTACAAATTTTACCAACTTAAGCATGTGAAACCGCTCTTCATCTGAGTGGGTATACATAAAGTTAGCCGTCCCATTTAGGCCATTGGACTCAGCCCAAGAGGCCATGGAAAGATAATACTGTGAAGATGATGCTTCTTTTTTAATTTGTTCGTTTAATGCAGTCTCTACTCTTTTATTCATTGTGATTTCTTTTTATTTGTTGCAGTTCAACAAATTATATGCTTAAAAGTTAGGGATTACATCTTAAAAAACCAAGATATCATTGGTAGCGGAAAAGTAACTCTGTCCGATCCTCCCCATGCACTTACACCTGCCAAAGCAATTTGAAATGCAATGTGATCTTTACCCTGAAACCGGAGACCAGGCATAAAATAAAGGGCATTGGACTTAGATTCAGGTAAAACCTCAATGATAATTGGTGAGGATATACCTCCAGAAGAAGTTTCACGGTTTAATATTGAGGGCGAGACGTAACCAAACATTGAATCAAAGAAAAGGCTTGTTTTACTCGTTATTTGATAGATTCCCCCTACAGAAAATATAGGTAATTTGAAAAATCTCGTATCTTCTTCATAGGGAATCTCGGGGTAATTATAATAGGTCTCAGTAGTAGTATTACCATTAACATCCGTCCAGGTATTGACGCTTGAGTCTCCCACATAAACTCCTGGAACGGCTACATTTCTCTGGTTTCCTGGAGAAACATAACCATAACCAGCAGAAAAACTAATGTTCCTCTTACGGTCTCCATATGTAAATGTCGCCCAATGCAGTCCGCCAAAGCCTTGAAACGACCCTAACCAACCACTCGACCCTAACATTGTCCCAATAGAAAAATTAACTTTCGGATTAGAGGTTGGAAAACTATACTTACCCACAAGCACAAAAGGGCTTCCAATCCATGTAGTCATCGCACCAAAACTCAGCTTATCTGTAACCGCAAAATGAACCTCGGGACCATACCAATTAGCCATAGCGTAATGATTTCCTTTTTTAACCGGCAAAGCATTATTCGTAAATGCATATCGAGTTGAAAAGGGGCTTTCCTCAAGAAACTCTCCATTTCTTATGGCATCAGTATTTTCAATTAAAGTTATTCTCTTTACCTCTGACTTAGGAATGTATATCTTTCCTATCGTCTCAGTATCAATTAGTAATTCCCTTGCATCATCGCTTAAAATAATCGCGATATACTTTGTACCATCATTCTTTTCTATTAATCGAAACGTGGAATCTTTTGATTCAACTTGTCCATCAATGTTAGAAGGAATTATGATAAAAAATGAGATTAAAATAATCGATAGGAGACTTTTCATAAAATGAATTTAATTGCTAAGTTAAGATATAATTTCGGTGCACCCTCAATGAAAGAGAGGTTAAAACTTCGTACGGGATTGTATCCAACTGTGCCGAAAAATCAATAATCGATTGATTTCTACCTATAATTTCTACTTCATCACCCTCTTGAATATTTAATCCAGTGATATCAACCATCATCATATCCATACATATGTTACCAACTGTCTTGCAGCTTCTACCCTCAATAAAAACAGTACCATTTCCTCTTCCAAGAGATCTTCTAAATCCATCCGCATATCCCACTGGAACGACCGCAATCTCCGTTTCTTTTTCCGCGATAAACTCCCGATTATAACCCACTGTATCTCCTTTATAAAGCTGCTTTATTTGTGTAATTTCACTCCGCCACTCAATCACTGGCTCAAGCCCTTTTTTTGACCCCAAATTTTTGGTTGCACCATAAACAAGTATGCCCATTCGAACCATATCCAATGCCGCTTGAGGCTGGGTGATTATCGCTGCCGAATTCGCAATATGTTTAATGTAAGGGTATGAGATGTGTTTACTCAGCTTTTCGCATACTTCAAGGAATACATCAAGTTGGTGTTGGGTGAATGAAGTATCTAACTGGTTGTCTGATTCCGCAAAATGGGAGTAAACGCCTTTCAAATTAAGTTCTGGTTGAGAGTGAAGAATATCTATAAAGCTGGGGATTTCAGAAGGATTAATTCCTAGACGATTCATTCCAGAATCTATTTTTAAATGTATTGGAAATCCAATTCTTTTTTTCAAAATCAAAGTATCCAATAAATCATCGAGCAGCTTCAGTGAAAAAATTGCCGGTTCCAACTGATATTCTACGCAGTCATGAAAATCGTCAGCGCTAGGACTCATGACCAAAATAGGACACTTGACCCCGTATTTTCGGAGTTGTACACCTTCATCTGTATAGGCTACACCCAAATAATCAATTCCTAATTCCTCTATAAACATCGCTGTTCGTTTCATTCCCGTCCCATAAGCATTGGCCTTTACCATGACCAAACTTTTCGTTCGTTTAGGCAGAATATCTTTTAGGATATGAATATTTTTTCTCAAAGCACTCAAATTGACATTAATTTGGGTTCTGTGCTGCTTAAGCTTAAGCAGATGCGCTACTTTATTCATTGACGATTCTGCATTTCCTTTTACTAAAACGACCGAATTCTCTATGGACGATTCTTCAATGGTTAATTCATTTGAAAAATGGCAAATTACAGGTGCATAACGTTCGAGTAAAGTCTCTATTTCATGCTTAGGTATAGTAACCTCTTTTGGTAACAACAATATCCGTTTTTTAGACCTAGCGAGTATACTTTGATACTTTAAAGCTACTTCTAAGGATTCTTTATCCAAACTATAGGTATCATTAATAACAAGTGAATCATGAATACCATCAAAAGTTTCAAGTCGCATCGAAACATCTGAAAATTGAATCTGTTCAGGGATATCAACATCAAAATATCTCGCTACACCCATGGCCAAAATGGCATTTTCTTCTTTTAATTGATCTTGAAAACCCAAGCTTTCAAGCGATGATAGAAAGTCAGCAGATGAAAGATTTATCACTCTATTATTTCCTGTGTAAAAATCGTCTACCTTGCATTCAAGCTGGAAAACTGACTCGGAACCTTTTATGAAATTTAAATATTCTATCTTTTTACCATTCTTTTCAACAAAGTTTTCGTTGTACTTATCACCGATGTGACCAATCATAACATGAGTAGGAGATAGCATTTTATTGAATATCTTGCCTTCCTCTGGCAAAGAAATAGAAAGCTCAAAAAGACCTATTTCTGCCGATGAATGCAGCTCCAGAATCGAAAGAGCCACACCTAATTTAGAATTGTAGCTCTTCGGTGATTTGACAAGTCGGTACTTTCGCTTTAAAAGAGCTCCTAGCCATTCTTTAATGGTCGTCTTGCCATGGGTCCCTATAATCGCAATAACAGGAATCTCAAAGTTTAATCTGTGCCATTTTGCAAGCTTCATCAATGCATTTAAAGGATCATCAACTTCCAAATAAACCGCATCTAGGTATACTTTATGGGGTTTATTTTGGACAACAAATACACGAACACCTTTTTGATAAGCTTGTTCAACGAATGAGGCGCCATTACGGTATTTCCCCTGCAAAGCAAAAAACATTGTACCAGTACCTCTAACGAGGGTCCTTGTATCGTAAACAACCTCGTTAATTATTAAAGAGTCATCTTGAGCACTATCCTCAAGTTTAAAAATTTTACGGAGCTGACCTATTGTAAGCTGTAAATTCACGATGAAGATTTGTTAAAACAGGATCTACAAAGAGGTCGGTATTCCTCAACTGCACCGAGCATTACCTGATCCGTATCAGCCACTAATCTATTTGAAAATTGCGCAAGGTTACCACATGATACACATATAGCATGGACCTTGGAAACATATTCTGCAGAAGCAAGTAAATCTGGCATTGGGCCAAAGGGTGCTCCCGTATAATCCATATCTAAACCTGCGAGTATTACTCTAATTCCACGTCCAGCGAGCACAGACGCCACCTCTACCAGCTGCTTATCAAAAAATTGTGCCTCATCTATGGCTACAACCTTTTGGCTCTCTACATTTTTTAAAATATCTTGAGAGCTAGCAACGAGCATAGCATTAAATTCAGTGCCTCTGTGGCTAACAACATTTTTCTCACTGTATCTTTTATCAACTGACGGCTTGAATAAAATTAAATCCTGCTTCGCAAACTCTGCCCGTCTCAACCTACGAATAAGTTCCTCGGTTTTTCCAGAAAACATCGATCCACAAATAACTTCAATCCAACCATTCGATCGATTTTGTATTGGAAATTGTTCTAAAAACATGGATATTTATTTAATCTTTCTAACTACTCGTGAAAAAAGCAAAAGTTTTTAACCTTAGACCAGCAACAAGATAACAACTTTTAGATAAATAAAGAATCTGTACACATTTAAAAAGAAAGACTATTTAATGTAAATTAGAAGAAATATGTTTTGATCAAAAGAATGAATAAGCTCGCATCTATTTTATGCCTTTTATTGTTATTTCAGATTAATGCACAAGGTGATTTTGACTACAAGAAATTTACAAACGTCATGTGTACTCCCGAATTTCATGGTAGAGGATACGTTGGAGGTGGAGATTCAATAGCCGCAGCATATATTGCAAAAAACTATGCAATGATGGGAATAACTCCCGTTTCAAATAATTATTACCAACCTTTCAGCCTGAGTGTGAACACTTTTCCAGATAGCTGTGGTATTTTTTTTTCGGGACAGAAGCTTATTCCTGGACAAGATTTTATAGTGACAGCATCATCCTCAGGAACTTGTACTAACCCACCCTGTAGACCAACATTATTTTATTCCAAATTTGTCTCCGGGGAAGAATTCTTAAAAAGCATTACAACAGGAGATATTAAAGAATTTAAGTTAAAAGAAAATGATATTCTCATTGTCAAAAATCTAAATTACTCTTTGGATAGCAGCAGGAAAATAAGTTACCTCATCAGCCAATACGCGCAATTTAAACCAGTTATTGAATTGGTAAATAAAAAATTCACTTGGTCGGTGAGTTCAATGGTGAATGGTTCAACTCATCTTCAAGTACAAGCTTCGGCACTATTCAATCAAACCGATGGGATCGAGATATCTATAAATATTCGCAATCAATTTTTAAAAGCCCATAAAGCGAGAAATGTGATTGGTGTAATTGAATCGCGCAAAAAAGCAAAATCAACGATTATGCTTACCGCCCATTACGATCATTTGGGACGACTCGGTTCAGAAACCTTTTTCCCAGGTGGAAATGACAATGCAAGTGGAGTTGCCATGATGCTTTCGGTAGCTGAAAAGTTTAAAATAAAGCCCTTGAAAAACACCCAATTAATGATCGTCGCATTTGCCGGTGAAGAAATTGGACTATTGGGATCAAAATACCTTTCTGAGCATCCAATCATACCATTAGACAACATCAAATTTCAGCTGAATATGGATATTATGGGTAGTGGAGAGAAAGGAATTACTGCGGTAAATGGAAGAATATTTAAAAAAGAATTTAAAAAACTTCAAAAACTGAATAAGAAAATGGCAGCCGTTCTCACTGTTAAAGCTCGAGGAAAAGCAGCCAATTCCGACCACCACCATTTCACTGAAAAAGGCGTACCTGGGTTTTTCATCTATACCATGGGTAATAATCAAAATTACCATGATGTTTATGATACCTATGAAGCTCTGAGTTTTTCCTCATTTGAAGGACTTTCATCACTGTTTGAGAAATTTATAAGAAAACTATAATTTACTCGACTGTGAAAGTCCAATGGATTGAATGATCAAGAGTATAACGCAAAGTACCAAGGCATGGACTACCTGAATCCACGGAGCATGCCTGATAACCAAAATGAGCTCAAAAGTCAAAAAAGCTAGAAATTGCATGACCGTCATAATTATAAAGTTGACAACAAATCTTTTTGGATTATTTTGAACTCCGATATGAACAATCAACCACGAAAAGGTATAAAGTACCAGAAGAAAAACTGAATTCAAGATATTGTCAGATTTAGAAAGATCAGGAAGGAATACATGTGTTGCCAAAAAGGAAAAAAAAAGAACAATATATAAAAACAGTAAACCCTTATACTTTTTGGGAATCATCTTCTTTATTCATTTTTATTACCTCTCTAATTACGAGTGAAAGAGAGCCTATAACACCGGACAAAGATAAAACAATAGTAAACCACGGAGTCAACATTTCATAATGCTCATCTAAAAACATACCTCCCCATGTAAAAGCATATATGATCAAGCCCATTTGAATTCCTAAAGACGAAAACTTAACATACTTATTCGCTTTACCCTTCAGCGAATGCTGTTTATTCTTCATTTAGCTCTAATTCAGACACTTTACTCATATCAGGCAAAGCAGAAGACATTTTACACGTTCCTTCAAAAAAAGAACCTTCATCAATCTTTAACTTCAAAGTTTCAATATTTCCATGAATTCTTGAGCTTTCTTTTAAGGTAAGTAAGTCTTCAACTTTTAACTCGCCATCAATTTTACCTAGAATCTCACATGTCAAGCAATTTAAATTCCCTTTGACACGACCTGAGCTCCCTATAGTCACCTTTCCCTTACAAGATATATTACCATGAATCTCTCCTTCAATATGAATATTGGTATCTGTGACGATGTCACCTATTAGCTTGGTTCCCTCAATAATTAAATTCGTCTCTTTAATGTGTGAATCTACCATAGTTTTATTTTCGATTTCTTTACGCTTAAACATTCTTCAATTTAATAAAAATCATCAAAAAATGATTTGTATTCATCTAATTTTGAAGTTTCAATTAATAATTTCAAATTGGTCTTACCAATAGAGTATATTTTATTATTTTGAAACTCCTCTAAGTACTCATAACCAGCTTTATAAGAGTTAATATACTCTTGTGCCAATTTTGAATTATCAAACTCTTTAACCACTACAAAGGCATACTTTTTTGATGTTTTACTTATACTCTCTTTGAGTGCCTTAGCCCTATGGATTCTTCTATTAAAAGCCTTTACAACTGATTTCAAATCTTCAATCTCCTCGTCCTCTTCGTCTATAAAAATAATGATAAAGTGTTTTTCAGAAAATGCCCTCTTAAAAATATAATCGGGTTCAAAAGAAAGCTCCTCATTATCTGAATAGCCATTCTTTAAAATGTCCAATAAATCCTTTGCAACAATAGCTTGTGGTGTTCCTGGTTTCTCATCAATTACTCTATTAATAAGTGGTTCTAATAATGATTTATCCTCCGTAACTTGACCCATTGCAAAAACATGTAAAAGAAGATACTCCGCCCGGAAAGCATTGGATAAATCTTCATTAATAACCTTCAGTGATGATGAGGCCACCTCATTATATTTACCAGCAAAATACAACTCAACCAATTCAATATATTCTTGCTCATTAAGCTTTTCAGACTCCTTTTGTTTGATATAAAAGTCTGGATCTTTTAGATATTTAGCTACATCGGATTTAGGATAATAATTCAATATATGGTCGATAAAAGATTGCTTTTTACTTGAGGACTCATTCATTTTATACAATTGAAATGCAGAAGAAAGATCGGTAAGATTACGCTTATTTTTTTCAAGAACACGCTCAAATTGTATTTTGGCAAGTTCCGATTCATTCAAGATTTCTTTATAAAGAACTCCACTTGTGTAAAGTGCTTCAAATAAACGAAGCTCTGAGGCGGCAAAAGCACTATCTGTTAATGGAATGTTTTTTCTTAAGTTATCAATAGTCAAAGAATCTGAATTAGTATCTTCCGTAAGTAATGAATCTGTATTGGTAGAATCTGATTGATTGCTTATTTCAAAACTCATTTTTTCGCTTCGCCTCCAATGATCCTCGTTCTCTCGTGTTGTTCCCCAAATTTTCCTGAAATCTTCGAAACCTTGTTCACGTAATTTCGGATTACTAAAAACAGATTTACTCGAATTGGCATTAGAATTTGCACTATTCTGTTGCTGCAATGCCAGGAGTTTAGCTGCCTCTCGTTCCTTACGTTCTTGAGCCTCTTTTTTTAGTTGTTTTAAAGTTTCTTTAAGAAAACGTTCTCGCTCCTTTTCTGGCATAAGTGCAATTCGCTCAACACTATCCTCAAAGTATACAGTTTCAATGGCCACTACAAGGTCAGAAAGTTTTGTAGCTTTTTCAATCACCAGTGCCCCATTTGGATATCCTTCAGGAATAAAACGAGCACATGAATCATAATATTTTTGTGCGGAGACATAATCGCGATCTGCATAGCTTATATCACCTAATTTCTCGTAAGCCATTGCCTTTTGACGTGCATTCCCGTTCGAATAAAATGCACATTCAGTGAGATAATTGATCCCCATTTCTTTATCGCCACGATTTAACTCCAGATTCGCCATGGCATAATAAATTTGATCTTTATATTGGGCGTTTTTCGCATCCTTCAGCATTCTTTTTAGGTCTTTACTTAAACGTTCTCCTCCTCCACAAATCGCCCGATTAAGGCGCGCATTAAATGCAATTTCAAAAGGCGCTGAAGATTTAAGTGCTTTTGAAAAATGATTTACTGCGAAATCCAACTGATTACTATTCATGTAAAGTTGACCTAATATGAAATTTAATCTTGTCCTTTCCTTATATGTGGGGCACTTTACGATTGCAGATTTTAGACCTTTTATTGCCTCAGGATATTCTTTTCTTTTAATCGCTAAGTCAGCGTATGACTTATAAATATCAAACTGTAAGCTTTTGCTAATTTCAGGAATAATATCTTCACCCTTTGGCTTTTTATTTATAAACGGTATGTAGTCTTTGAATGTCTTTTTTCTTTGCGCTTGAGATATACCATTTAATTCATCAAGTGTCAGCTTCGCATCAGCATAAGATCTTTGTTCTATATGAATTTTAGCCATCCATAATTTAGCGACATAATAAGAAGGATCCTTTGCAAATAAACGCTTAACAAATTGAAAATTCTTTAAGGACTTTTCATACTCTCGCTTATAATAAAGTGCCCTACCAATTGTAATCCAATTTTCATCAATCCATTTATTATGCTCAACATCCTTGTAATACATATCCTCAGTACTTGGCATACTATGATTTTTAATTACTTCTGAGCATTTTACTACTGCAGTATCAATAGCTGGATGCATTGCTTTTGCCTCTTCCTCATCTGGCAGAGGGTTAACATCCAGGATTGAATAGAAATCATCTTTATTGGAATTATAAAAGCTTCTTAATGCTTGATCTAAAAGCTCATTTGCATTGAAATAGCCATTGTACTTAGCTGTTGTAGAATGATAGGTGCGATTTAAAAAAGCATTATTCTCTGTCGAGCAAGAGGTGAACAGACAAATAACCAAAAATAAAAAGTATAAACCAGATTTCATGAGAGCTAATGTCTTACTATAACTTGTTTTATTGAACTTTAGTATAAAAAAAATAGATTTCTATGCGATGTTTGTAAAAACTTGTTGAATATCGTCATCATCCTCTATCTTATCTAGCATTTTTTCTATATCAATAAGCTGATCTTCTGTAAATTCTACGGGTGAGGTTGGATATCTTTTTAGTCCAGCTTTCTCAACTGAAATTCCCATATCTTCGAGTCCCTGAGAAATTGTACCAAAAGCAGTGTAATCACCATAAATAAATAAGGTTTGATCCTGAACTTCAAGCTCTTCTACACCGGCATCAATCAAATTGAACTCAAGCTCTTCAAGATCCATATCTCCTTTCATTTCAACTTCAAAAACACTTTTCCTTTGAAACATAAATTCTAATGACCCTGTAGGAACAATACTTCCTCCAGCCTTATTAAAATACGACTTCACATTAGCAACAGTTCTCGTTGAATTGTCCGTTGCGCATTCCACAAAAACAAGTACTCCGTGTGGTCCCTTTCCCTCATAATTCATTTCTGAAAAAAGATCTGTATCCTTTTGAATCGAACGAGAAATCGCGGCTTCAATATTGTCCTTAGGCATATTTTCAGACTTCGCATTCTGAATTGCCGTCCTCAACTTGGCATTAGTCGCAGGATCGATACCTCCTTCCTTCGCAGCCATAGTAATAGCTTTACCAAGCTTAGGGAAAATCTTGGACATTTTATCCCATCTTTTTTCTTTTGCTGCTCTACGATATTCAAATGCTCTCCCCATAAATTGCTTTTGACAAAAATAGAGAATTGCTAGTGTATGGTCAAGTTACAAGGCCTGAAATGCTTTTAGGATTTCATGGATATAATTCAGTAGAGACTCACGTCCAAATTTTGATTGCGAAGAAGTAATAAAAACTGGTGGTAACTCATCCCAAAACATGAGCATCTCTTTCTTGTAACCAGACAGATTTTTTTGCAATGAAGAACTTGAAAGCTTATCCGTTTTAGTAAAAACCAGAGAAAACGGAATTTCCTTACCACCACACCAATTCATAAATTCAAGGTCAATTTTTTGAGGAGGAAGGCGTGCGTCGATCAAAACAAATGTGGTCATTAAACTTCCCCTGTGAAGCAGGTACTCTGCTATAAAAACTTCCCAGCTATGTCGACTCTTTTTTGAAGCTTTTGCGTAACCATATCCCGGTAAATCAACCAAATACCAATCATTATTGATCTCGAAATGATTAATAAGTTGTGTCTTGCCAGGTGTTGAAGAAGTTTTAGCCAAATTCTTTTTGCCTGTTAACATATTAATTAAAGAGGACTTACCAACATTTGATCTACCAATGAAGGCAAACTCAGGTTTACCATCTATTGGACATTTTTTAAATGTCGTATTTGAAACTAAAAAGGAAGCTCTTTTTATATCCACCCTACAAAACTAAGATATATTGTTTTTAGACGAACAATTAAACTATTTAGTTGTTTATATAAAGCATAGTACACCATAATGGCAGAATATAAAATTAAAGATCTCGAAAACCTTACAGGCATTAAGTCTCATACAATTCGTATTTGGGAGAAGAGATATAATATTTTATCTCCTGAAAGAACCGATACCAAAATAAGAACTTATTCAGATGATGAATTGACCCATTTATTGACGGTAAGTATGTTAAATCGAAATGGTATTAAAATATCCAAAATTGCCAAGCTCGAGCAAAAAGACATGAATAAGTTGCTTTGGGATATAAAGGTGAATAAGCAACCAGAGTATAGTATGGATAAGCTAATTTTAGCTCTGGTATCCCTTGATGAAGATCTCTTCAAAGGAACAATGAACACACTTATTGAAAAATATGGTTTAGAAAAGACCTTTGTGGACCATCTTATTCCTTTTCTAGATAGGATTGGTATTATGTGGTTGATTGGTTCCATCAACCCTTCTCAAGAACATTTTATGTCAAACTTAATTAGGCAAAAAATAATTTCAGAAATAGATAAACAGCCTATTCCAAAACCAAATAGTAAGTCTATTCTAATGTACCTACCAGAACATGAGTGGCATGAGATCAGTCTGCTATTTTATCAATTCCTTTTAAGAGAAAAAGGGGTCCACACTCTTTATCTTGGACAGAGTTTACCCTACCTCTCGCTACTTGAATGTGTAGATAAACTTAAGCCAAACGCAATATTGTCCTCTTGGCTAACCGCTGTCGATAAAAAGTTTGTTGTTAATTATTTCAAACAGTTAAAAAAAGATCTCCCTGATTTAAAAGTTTTTGCGGGAGGTGCTCAAATTAAAGCCAACTCTAAAGACCTTAAAAATCTCATTATTGAAGTACAAAATATACCTGAGCTATTAGTTCATTTGAATCAATAGTTCTTCAGTTAAAATTGAGATTATACTGTCTCAGTTAGCCTAAACAACGAAATTGACAATTTTACCAGGAACGACAATCACCTTCTTGGGAGTTTTTCCATCCAACCATTTCTTTGTAAGTTCCATATGCTCTACCTCTTTTTGAACTTCTAGTCTATCGAGTGACAAGGAAAGATTAGCTTTAAAGCGCATTTTACCATTAAATGAGACTGGATAATCAAAGACATCCTCAATTAAATATTCTGCATTAAAAACTGGGAAATTAGCCGCAAATAAGCTTCCTTCCACTTTTCCGATTTTCATCCATAACTCCTCACAAAAATGTGGCGCATAAGGCGCAAGAAGAATTAAGAATTTTTCTAATACCTCAAAATTTTTACACTTTTGCTCAGTAAATTCATTCACAGCGATCATGAATGTCGATACACAGGTATTTAAGGAATATCTATCTAAGTCATCCGTTACCTTTTTAATCGTTTTATGTAAGGTTTTAAGGGATGCTTTAGAGGCTGTATCGCCTTTCCGCAAGGAAGATTCACCCTGGGAATTACAATAAAGCCTCCAACATTTACGCAAAAAGTTATGAACCCCTGAGATTCCTTTGGTATCCCATGGCTTACTTTGCTCGATTGGTCCCAGAAACATTTCATATAATCTGAGTGTATCCGCTCCATAATTTTGAATGAGCTCATCAGGAGTTTGAACATTAAATTTAGATTTAGACATCTTTTCTACCTCATCACCACAGATATAATCACCATTTTCTTCTAAAATAAAAGAGGCGTCAGCATACTCTTTACGCCAATTTTTAAATTCTTCAATATTCAACTTATTGTTTTCAACCAGTGAAATATCAACATGTATCGCTGTGATATTATAATCCTGAGTTTTTGTTTTAGAAACAAAAGTATTACTGTCATCTATTCGGTATACAAAACTACTTTTCCCAAGAATCATACCCTGATTTATCAGTTTCTGAAAGGGTTCGTCAAAAGATATATAACCCTGGTCAAAAAGGAATTTAGTCCAAAACCTTGAATAAAGTAAATGACCCGTGGCGTGCTCCGCACCCCCAATGTATAAATCGACTTGTTTCCAGTACTCAGATTTTTCTTTAGAAACAAATTCCTTTTCATTCCTAGGATCCATATACCTTAAAAAATACCAAGAACTACCGGCCCAACCTGGCATCGTATTAAATTCCATTCGATCTCCTGCAAAATAATTCCATGAAGCCTTTTCGGCCCGAGCCAAAGGCGGTTCTCCATCTCGGGTGGGCAAATAACTATCAACCTTAGGAAGTTCAACAGGTAAATTTTGGTCTTCAACAGTATAAGGCAGCTCATCCTTATAATAGATAGGAAAAGGTTCACCCCAATATCTTTGACGAGAAAATATAGCGTCTCTAAGTCTATAATTTGTTTTTCCCTTTCCAAAGCCTTTCAACTCCAATATCTCAATGGATTTTTTTATACCCTCAGCTATAGTATAACCATTTAAAAAGGAGGAGTCTTTGAGTATTCCGGTTTTATCAGTATGTGCAGCTTCAGAAATATCAACATCTTTAAATATGTTTTTAATGGGTATATCAAAATGACGTGCAAAATCATAATCCCTCTGATCTCCACAAGGTACAGCCATGACTGCACCCGTTCCATAAGAGGCGAGAACGTAGTCAGCTACCCATATCTCAATTTTTTCTCCACTCAACGGATGAATAGCATATGCTCCCGTGTTCTCCCCAGAAATTGACTTCACATTACTTTGGCGATCGCGCTCAGATTTTTTAGCCGCAGCCTGCCGATAGTTCAGAACAGCCTCTTTTTTTGAATCTGTCGTAATATGTTCAACATAAGGGTGTTCTGGAGCCAATACCATAAAGGAAACACCAAATATGGTATCGGGTCTGGTTGTAAAAACTTCCACTGGACTATCATAACCCTCTACATTAAAAGAAACAGAACAACCCATAGATTTTCCAATCCAATTTCTCTGTTGTTCTTTTAGCGAATCAGTCCAGTCAATTTGATATAAGCCCTGAAGTAATCTTTCAGCATAAGCTTTAATACGCATTGACCATTGACGCATTTTTTTCTGGACTACGGGGTGTCCACCTCGCTCAGACTTCCCGTTAATAACCTCATCATTCGCAAGTACCGTTCCCAGTTCAGGACACCAGTTCACCCAGCTGTCCGCCAAATAGGCCAAACGATAATTGTGCAAAATAGCTTCTTTTTTAGCCGAATCAAAAGATTTCCACTCAACCGAGCTAAATTCTATTTCACAATCATGGGTCGCCTGAATCCCAAAATTCCCATTTGATTCAAACTGTTTAATCAAAAATGAAATACGCTCGGCTTTATCTGTTTTTTCATTATAATAACAATCAAAAAGTTGTTTGAAAATCCATTGCGTCCACTTATAATATTCAGGCGAAGAAGTACGCACCTCTCTATCCCAATCGTAACAGAACCCTAATTGGTCAAGTTGACTTCTGTAACGTTTGATATTATCTTTAGTAGTTATTGAGGGGTGCTGACCTGTCTGAATCGCATATTGCTCAGCAGGAAGTCCAAAAGAATCATACCCCATCGGATGAAGGACATTGAAACCTTGCAGTTTTTTATACCTTGCAATAACATCGGAAGCGATATATCCCAATGGATGCCCAACGTGAAGCCCTGCACCAGATGGATATGGAAACATATCTAAAACATAATACTTTTCTTTAGTTAAATCCTCGGAAACTTTATAGCTCTTATTTGTCTTCCAAAAAGAAACCCATTTCGACTCTATTTCCCTAAAGTTGTACTCCATATCGATTTTTAAAAATGTAAAGATAGTTAATGTGATTCATGATATAAAGACATCATATAAAGATTGTTTCCTGAAAAAGGAACTAATACTGTTTTGGCACAAAAGTTGCACTAACTAATCAAAATAAAAAAATATACTTTCTACGTTTTTTAATTTTTAACACTTACTTTTTCATAATTCAATGTTTTTTAACACAGATAGCCCGGATTATTCCGGGCTTTTTG
>MDTC01241888.1_pt1 | contig 22917 bp, 23 predicted proteins | sample 811181 | NCBI WGS metagenome assembly MDTC01 (sample SAMN05326644, study PRJNA326480) | marine metagenome | isolation source: seawater | place: Pacific Ocean: North | collected 2011 | reverse complement strand
CCAATATTTTATGCTCAAGATCCTTCAAAGATGTGGAGCCCTGGGCAGAAACTGGCAACCAGAACCCATCTAGCTACCACTTAATGTCAAAATGAACCTGGATATGGCGAATTGGATATTAAATTAAGAAGAGAAATTTTTTATCAAAGACTTCTCCATAGGAAGCTCAACTCACGAGTCCCATCTACTTTCTTTGATTGGTCCTCAGCCTTTTTTGAAGGACGAGGGTCATATTCTTGAGCCATCTGACGCAAGCGCTCCGGAAACAGTTCTTAAGAACTGTTCACGAACCGACTTGATGAATCACCTTGTGATGTCCTTTGCACAGCAAGGTGAGATTTTGCAACTCATTCCCTCCACCCTTTGCCACCGATTGAAGATGGTGAATGTCTAAAAAGCGAGTTTCAGGACATCTATGCCCCACGGAATCCACGTAGGTGCACCGTCCATTTGTTTTCAAATAGATCTGGTGTTTCACTTCGGCGGGAATCGCAACTCGGGCATTGCCTCTCGACTTCATAGAAGTCATTCGTGGACTTTGCGAAATTTTTTGAACTTTCCGAAGAGGGACCGACTCCTCCTGAATTGTCTTACGACTCATTCTTTTCTCGGCAATCTTCACAGGATCAAATTTATCCAAACAAAGGGAAATCGCCTCTTCTAAAAGACTCTCGAGCCCCGCTGTGGACTGGCGTTTTTGGCTCAGAATATCTTGAGCCCTCCGAATTCGAATCATTAGTTCTTCTGAAATTCCCACCTGCAATTGAATTCGTGCATGATCCCTCTTTTTTACAACCACCTTTTCCGCAACCTCAAAACTCTCATTTACATATTCCAATTTGGGATAGGAAATTTCCTTAACAGCCACTTTTGCAACTTCTTTTTCGATCTTTGCTTGAGTGGAGTTTTTCGCAAGAGCAAGCCACTCGTCTTTATTGTCTGGGTTTAAAACAAAAGTGATTTTTTTAGCTTTTGACAAGGTGATCGAACCTTTTTCAATTTCATGTTTCAACTCTGGAACCTCTTTGGCCTTTCGTGAAACATTGATCAACATGTACGAGACAGATTCCGAAAGCTTCAGCGCCTCTGTGAAGTAATGAAAAAGAGAGCGGTATCCCATTTTGTAATGAACTTTGTGTTGATCCAAATTTTGAAGAAGAACGAGCAGTTGGCTTTCAAACTTTCGATAATTTTTTGCAGCTTCAAGAGCTTGTTCATGTAAGATTTGAATGTGATTCATTGGATCTCCTTCGAAGATCCCAGAAAGATAACATGACTTTTCAGCAAGAACTTTTAGGTGAGTTGGAGGTCTCTTTACAAAGAGGTCTTTCGCCCACTCAAAGGCTTATCAAAGTGGATTCATTGAAAAATTCTTTTTAAACTTAAAAACTTCATAAACTCTTGTGAGAGTGGAACCTCATCATCCAAAAATCCTGTCAAACCACTTGTCAATTAACGCAATCGCTCCAACAACAGTTCTTAAGAACTGTTGTTTCTGGAAGTCCTCTCGAATTCATATTGGTTGATTGATCTTTCAATTGGTGAAATCTTGAAGAGGATGAAAATTCAAACGGAAGATGACTGGATTGCATATCTCAAGAAGAAAACCGAGAATCACAAAAAGTGGAATCGGGCGCTTTTGATTGGGGATGATGGGGCGGTGATTTCTCAGAAGTCCCACAAGAGAATGGTCCTATGTTCCGACACCCTGGTTGAGGGAATTCACTTCGACCTCAATCACATTTCATGGAAAGATCTGGGCTGGAAGAGTCTTGCAGTGAACCTCAGTGACATTGCGGCCATGGGGGCGACTCCATTGGGATCTCTTTTAAATATTTCCACTCCTAAAAAATATTTTGGAGACCACCTTAAAGATTTTCTCCACGGATATTTAAAGCTCAGTTCTGACCATAAAGTTTCTCTTCTTGGAGGGGACACCACAGGGAGTCCGCACTCGCTTTTTATTTCGGTCACGGTGCTGGGTGAAGTCTCACCCAAAAAAATCAAAACCAGATCGATGGCAAATCCAGGGGATTTGATCTGTGTGACGGGCCCTCTTGGAGACTCTCATGCGGGTCTTGTCATTCAGAGTTTTAAAAATGAAAGCCTTAGCGAAGGTGAGTTTAGAGAAGCAATCCATCTCAGTCACAGAAGAGAAGATATTCCTTCATTGAGTTCTGTTATAAAGAAATCCCTTTTGAGCGCCCATTATAGACCGATTCCTCGAGTGGAAGAGGGAATCTGGTTGGGGCGGCAATCCAGTGTGACTTCTATGATGGATCTTTCAGATGGTTTGGCAAAGGATCTTACGCGACTATGTCATTCCAGTGAGGTTCGGGCTCAAATAGATGGTCAACAGATTCCAATTTCAAAGGCTTTAAAAGCCTTTGCCCAAGACTGCAAAAAAAATCCTTTGGAGCTGGCTCTATTTGGCGGAGAAGACTATGAACTTCTTTTTACGTGCAAAGAAAAGTCATTTTCCAGCCTTCAACTGCGCTTTCAGAAGAAATTTAAGAAAAGCCTTTTTGCCTTGGGAAAAATTCTTCCCTCTAAGAAGCAAGGACCCTTGTTGGAGTGGCTTCATCTTTCTCCAAACATCCTTGCCCCAAAGCCCTTCGAGCACTTCTAAAAGCGTTGAAGACGAAAACCTAAAAACCAATGCGGCGGGGTTTTTCGTTCTTTTTGGTGTGGCGAACGAACCAGCGGGTGTCAGATGGATCAAAGATCAACTGATAATGTATAGTCTCACTGTCCATGGCTGAAATTTGAGAAATCTGCATGGCAAAAACAAACTTTTCATTTGTGTGCGCGTCTATCACCTGCACAAAGTCCAAGTTTTCCGAGAGTGCAATCGTGATGTGATCCGAAGGACGGTGAGGTTCTTGTTGGTGAGGAGCCCCTGACGATGGAGCAAACCCAATTTCTTGTTTCAAACGGGCGCGACTTTCGTCTTCCACTTCTTTCATGGGATGAAAACCTATGGTGTATCGCTTGTCATTTTCCTTAACACCCTTTTCAAAAGGAACGAATCCGATCGAGGTTTTTTTACGATAAGATCTGGCGAAACCTCTTCAGGGGATTCTTCAGAAGCGGACGAACCACGAGCCACACCAAACTTTCCATTTTCATCTCTTTGAATTCCGAAATATTCAGGCTTTGCTCCTAAAGAGTAAACCATTCCAGTGATGGTGCGCAGATCAATTTCAGTCTCTAAATCCAACTCCATTTCCTGAACAATGCCTAAATGCATTTCGGTCACGCGATTGAAAAATGTCGCCTTAGATTCTAAGAAATCCTCCACCTGAGAAAAGCTGACCTCTTTCGCCTTTGTAAGAGCGTCAATCTTGCGAACGATATCCATGTAAAGGCTTTCGATCTCGGCCATTTCAAAGTGGACCTTTAAGGGTGCTTCTTTCGCAGAAAGAGCGTCTTCACAAGAACTGCCTTGGTCTTTAGCAAAAGTAGAAAAAGAAAATACGGCTGCAACAAAAAATAGAAGTGTCTTCAAAATATCCCCCCGGATGACCTTCATTGAAATAATGTAAGTCCCACTTTGGGTCCAATTGGATGATTTGATGACTCTTATTAGTCATATTTACTAAAAATGTAATTTTTATAGGATCAGTTTTGAGGTGGAGGCGTGTGAGAGCTGGAATCGGGAAAGCTCAAGATCTTGGATTTGTCGTTTTTAAAATTCAAACCCACATGCTTCATCCCCATCTCCTCGATAGAAATGATGGAATACAAAGACAAGTGAAAGCTCTTTACGTTTTCAAAGCGTTTCTTCAATTGTTCTTCGGCGGGTTGGACCAAAAGTCCTTCGGTTTGAAAGAGGAAGTTGGAAATGCGCACAAAACCCAGTCCCAAAGAGGAGTCAGAAATCTCCTTGGCTTTCAAAGAGACAATCTGCCCATCTTTGGGATCGCGGTAACTGACTAAGAAAAAACTGTCTTCACCTTTTTGGCTCATAGGTCGCACAAGCTAACGAAGCCGCTCCCTTCTGTCCACATCAATGGAGCAGTTCCGGTGGAATCTGCGGATTTTCTTCTCGGGCGGCAGCCAAGGCTTGATCGGGCACCTGATTGATCAATTGGTTCAATCGAAGCAAAGACTCCTCTTTTGCAGCCATACAGGCCGCGTACATATTTTTTCCAGTGGCTTTGATGCGAAAATCCATATTCTCTGGCGCCACCACAAAGGTGACTTGGTAGCTCAAATCTTTCGGATCATTTTGTGGGTGGCTTTCCTCAACCAATATGGTCAGCGAGCCAAACTGCGAGGCAATGGGCTCCAATTCTTGCACTTGTTGGTAAAGGAAGGCGCGCTCTTCGGCATTGGGCTCGAAGGGCATCACATTTTCAAAATTGTCGCTTTGGGACATAATGGCCTCCTTTTGTCTTGTTTAAAGGTGGGGTCGATTTTCCAGATGTCAAGGTCGTCAATTTAAGATAAACCACAGAATTTCAATAACTTAAAAGCAGTGAGAGCTGGATCGAATCCGCCTTTTGCTCCTTATATTTTAACAAAATTCACGGCAATTAGCGATCGCCCGTCTTCTTTTGATACGGGGTGAAAGGTTGCCTCTTTTTAATGAATTTGGGAGCTTAGGAGCATGAATCAAAGCCCAGACATTCGTCTTGAAGACACTTGGAAAGAAAAGCTCCTCCCGGAGTTTCAGAAAAACTACATGAAAAACCTCAAAAGTTTTCTCAAAGAGAGAAAATCTGCCGGTGCGGTGATTTTCCCCAAAGGATCGGAGTATTTTTCGGCCCTCAATGCCACCACTTTTGAAAACGTCAAAGTGGTGATTTTGGGACAGGATCCCTATCACGGTCCTGGGCAGGCACATGGTCTTAGTTTTTCGGTCAAGCCTGGAGTGCCACTGCCGCCCTCTTTAAAAAACATCTACAAAGAGCTTCATGGAGATCTTGGATTGCCCCTTCCCAAAACGGGTTACCTGAAGCCTTGGGCGGATCAAGGCGTGTTGCTTTTGAATGCCACTTTGTCGGTGGAACAAGGGCAGGCGGGGAGTCATCAAGGAAAAGGCTGGGAAGAATTCACCGATGAAGTCATTCGACAGTTGAATGAACATGGAGAGCACATTGTGTTTTTACTTTGGGGAAGTTACGCGCAGAAAAAAGGTGCGGGCATTGATCCTAAAAAACATTTGGTTTTAAAAGCGCCACACCCTTCTCCACTTTCGGCACACCGAGGCTTTTTGGGATGTAAGCATTTTTCTAAAACCAATGAATATCTCAGAGCCCACGGGAAAGAGCCCATTGACTGGTCTTTAAATTGAGTGAGGGAAATAAAATGACAAAGTTGATTTTAAGTTTTCTGTTGGGACTTTCTTTGGTTCAAACGGCCTCGGCGGCAGAGGACATTTTGGTGTATTGTTCGGAAGCCTCGCCCAGTACCTTCAATCCCCAATTGGCTTCCGATGGCCCCTCCTTCACCGCTGCCGCCAGCACGGTTTTTAACCGTTTGATCGAATTCAAGTACGGAACCACTGATTTGGTTCCAGCCCTTGCGGAGTCTTGGAAAATTTCAAAAGACGGCAAAGTCTATACCTTCACTCTTCGAAAAGACGTTTCTTTTCATTCGACAAAAGGTTTCACGCCGTCTCGAAAAATGAATGCAGATGATGTGCTGTTTTCTTTTGAGCGGATGAAAGATAAAAATCATCCTTACCACAATGTCAGTGGGGGCGCTTACGAGTACTTTCAAAGTTTGGGAATGGGAGAACTGATCGATAAAATCGTTAAGACTTCAGACCATCAGGTGGAGTTTCATTTAAAAAGGGCACACTCGCCCTTTTTAACAGACTTGGCGACCAGCTTTGCGGTGATTCACTCTAAAGAGTATGCGGATCAACTTTTAAAAAGCAAAAAGCAAAATTTGATGGACATTGAGCCTGTGGGAACAGGTCCTTATGAATTGGTTCGCTATGTGAAAGATTCTAGCATTCGCTTTAAAGCCAATGAAAATTACTTTAGAGGTGTCCCAAAAATTAAAACTTTGGTTTTTTCCATCACTCCGGATCCTTCGGTGCGTTTTCAAAAATTAAAAACAGGGGAGTGCCAATTGATTGCGGAACCTTCTCCCACCGATATCGAGGCGATGAAAAAGAATCCACAAATTGAAGTGATCAGCCAGCCAGGACTCAATGTGGGATACATGGCTTTCAATGTGACAAAAGCCCCTCTGAACAATGCAAAAGTTCGTCGAGCCGTTGCCATGGCATTAAATCGCAAAGAATATTTAAAATTGATTTACCTGAACACCGCGGAGCTTGCGAAAAACCCCATTCCCCCAACGCTTTGGAGTTACGACAAGAGCACTCCCGAGATTCCGTACAATGTTCAAAAAGCGAAAGCGCTTTTGAAAGAGGCGGGGTATCCCAATGGACTTGAACTCACTCTTTGGACATTGCCGGTTTCTCGCCCCTACAATCCCAACGGAAAAAAGATGGGTGAGTTGATGCAAGCGGATTTGGCAAAGATTGGAGTCAAATTGAAGCTTTTGACATTCGATTGGCCCACCTATTTGGACAAGGGACGCAAGGGCGAGCATCAGTTAATTCATTTGGGATGGATTTCCGACACCGGCGATCCCGACAATTTTTTTGGAAATCTTCTGACTTGCAAAGCCAAGGAGGGGGGAAGCAACTATGCTCAGTGGTGCAATGCTCAGTTTGACAAAGAGATCCTTGCCGCCCAAAAAGTCACTTCTCAAAAATCCAGAACAGCACACTACAAAAAAGCTCAAAAGATTTTTGCGAAAGAACTTCCTTGGGTGCCATTGGCCCATGCGCGGGTTTACCGTGCGTTTTCAAAAAAATTAAAGGGTTACAAAATTCATCCCATCGGTGTTGAAGAATTTTATCCCCTTGAATGGGCGAAATGATTTCTTATTTTTTGAAGCGGGTTCTGCAAGCAATCCCCACTTTTTTATTGGTGAGTGTCTTTGCCTTCGGAGTGATCCGCCTTCTTCCTGGAGATCCTGTTCTTTTGATGCTTGGAGAGCGTGGCGGGTCTCCCGAGTTGGTGGCAGAGATGCGCGCCCAGCTGGGGTTGGATCAACCCTTGCCCGTGCAATATTTTAAATTTTTAAAAGGGTCTCTTCAGGGAAATTTTGGAGAGTCCATTGTTTCAAACCGTCCCGTAACCGAAGAATTTTTCGGACGCTTTCCTGCAACGGCTGAACTTGGAGTTCTTGCATTGCTGTTTGCGGTGCTGGTGGGAATTCCCTTGGGAATCGTGGCGGCAATGATGCGTGGAAAAATATGGGATCGGGTTTTAATGGGCGTCAGCCTGTTCGGCTACTCCATGCCCATATTTTGGTGGGGACTTTTGATGATCCTTTTATTTTCGGTTCACCTCGGCTGGACGCCGGTTTCAGGACGGATCAGTCCCATGTATGATGTTGAACCGTGGAGTGGTTTTTTGCTCATTGATGTGTGGGTGAGAGATTTGGGAGGGGAAGGATTCTTTAATGCTTTAAAGTATTTGATTCTTCCCAGTTTTGTCCTGGGCACAGTTCCCATGGCGGCGATTGCACGGATGACCCGTTCCAGCCTTTTAGAAGTTTTGAAAGAGGATTACGTTCGAACCGCACAGGCAAAAGGGCTTGGTCCTTTTCAGGTGGTGGTTCGCCATGCCTTAAGCAATGCCATGATTCCCATTGTGACGGTTGCGGGGCTGATGCTTGGAACCATATTGACGGGCGCCGTGCTGACAGAAAGTATTTTCTCATGGCCTGGCATTGGAAAGTGGTTGGTCTCAAGTGTGATCGCCAGAGATTATCCGGTGATTCAAGGGGGCATTCTTTTAATTTCGGGCTTCGTTATCTCTATCAATATTTTGGTAGACACTTTGTATCTGTATTTGAATCCCAAAATGCGTGAGGCTCAGCAATGAAGGGCGTTTGGGTTCTGATCTTTTTTGCGGTTCTTGCTCTGCTTGCCCCACTCTTAACTGCCTACTCACCGGACCAGGTGTTTTCCTCCCATGCGCTTCAACCGCCTTTTTTTATGAGTGGTGGAAATTTCACCCACTGGTTGGGAACCGATGATTTGGGACGAGATCTTTGGTCACGGATTGTTTTTGGAGCGCGTGTGTCCATGGGGCTTGGATTTTTGATTGTCGCAGTTTCGTTGGTAATCGGCGGAATGCTGGGTCTTCTTGCGGGATACTTTGGCGGATGGGTGGATCGCATGGTTTTGCGATTTGTGGATGTGGTGATGTCGCTGCCCTCATTGTTGCTTGCCATGGTGGTTGTCGCCATTTTAGGGCCGGGACTTTTGAATGCAGTATGGGCGGTGACGGTGGTTTCATTGCCGGGCTACATCCGCATTTTGCGAGCGGCGGTGATGGGTGAAAAATCCAAAGACTACGTGAAGGCGACAGAGAGTTTTGGAGCCTCTCATTTTTACATTCTTTCCAGAAGCATTGGTCCGAACTGTTTGGCGCCGTTGATTGTGCAAGCCACTTTGGGATTCAGTGATGCCGTACTAAATATGGCGGCTCTTGGATTTTTGGGACTTGGAGCGCAACCGCCCACACCGGAATGGGGAGCGATGCTTAGCGATTCCCGTGCCTACATGGAATCCGCATGGTGGTTGGTCACTCTTCCAGGTTTAAGTTTATTGTTGGTGGTATTAACGTTTAATTTGGTCGGCGATGGACTTCGTGACCGTTTGGATCCTAAACTGAGAGGCTTATGAAGAAGAGTTCCGTTGTATTTTTAAATAAGCTTCCCACTGGGGCTAAACTGTCTGAGATTTTAGGGAAGAAGCCACAAAAATTTTTGATCATTTATGATTCTAAGCTTGAAAGAAATTCTGATTTTAAAATCTGGATTAAGAAATTTTCGTTCACCTACAAAGTGAAAGCGGGAGAATCGTTAAAGAGTCTTGAGTCTTTCCCGGGCCATGTAAAAAAAATCTTTCGATTGATCAGCCCTTTTTCACCGCGATCGGTTTGTGTGGTTGCCGTGGGCGGAGGGTCCATCGGAGATTTTGCGGGATTTGCCGCTTCGGTGATCAAAAGAGGAGTTCCTCTCATTCATTTGCCCACTACGCTTTTGGCGGCCATGGATTCTGCCCATGGTGGGAAAACAGCCCTTAACATTTCGGGATTTAAAAACCAGGTGGGAAGCTTTTATCCAGCCGAGAGTGTGTTGCTTATGAAAACGTTTTTTCAATCTCTGCCAAACACTCAAATTCGATCAGCGTACGGGGAATTCGCGAAGATGGCCCTGATTCAAGGGGATCCTTTGCTCAAAAATCTTCAAGGCTCCAAAAAATTGGACTTGGAATTTTTATGGACCCAATTGACCGAAGTGATTGATGAAAAATGGAAGTGGGTTAAAAAAGATCCCTATGAAGAATCCAATGTGCGCCAGGTTTTAAACCTGGGTCATTCATTGGGTCACGTTTTGGAAGCTTATTATGGTCTTCCTCACGGCTTGGCGGTGGGACAGGGTTTGATCTTTGCGGTAAAATGGAGTCATCACCGTGGCTATATGGCTGCGGACGTAAAAGAAAGCTTGCTTGAATTGTTGATTCAAAAAATGGGCTTTCTTTCTCCAGAAAGTTTTGTGAAGAAACACAAAAAGCTAACAGCCTCGAAGTTGATGAAATTTATCACAGAGGATAAAAAAATGGTGGATGCCAGGCGCTTAAACTTTGTGTTTCTTGAAAAGCCGGGAATTCCCTTTGTAAAAAAGGTTTCCATACATTCTTTTATTACCGAAACTCAAAGACAAGGTTGGACTCAGGTTTGAACTTTATAGGAATTCTTCCGGCTTCAAAGTCTCTCTACAACCGGGCCCTGGTGGTTCAAAGCTATTTTTCAGATTTGCAAATTTCAGGTTCATCCAATGCGAATGATGTGCTTCGAATGAAGGAGTGCATTCAAAATCTTCAAAAAGGTGGACCCTTTGACTGCGGAGAAGCGGGCACGGTTTTACGATTTATGGCTCTGCGTGTTTCCAGAGAGTCTGGTCGATTTGTACTGACCGGAAGTCGTCGCTTGTTTTCTCGCCCTCAAAGTGATCTTTTGCAAATTTTTAAACAACTGGGAGTCAATTGCCAAATCTCAGAACAAGAAATGGTGATCGAATCGGAAGGTTGGAGGCCTCAAGGAGACACCTTGCTGGTTCCCTGTGAATCATCCAGTCAGTTTTTGTCCGCGGTGGCATTGAATGGCTGGAACTTGGATTTTGATCTGTTTGTTTCCCCCATGAAGTTAAACCTTTCCCGGGCCTACTTTAAAATGACTCAGCAATTCTTGATGGATTTGGGAATGAAGTTCAAACAGTGGGATCAGGATTTTTGCATATCAAAAGGTCAAAAGATTTCGACCCATGAAGTGACGATCGAACCTGACATGAGTTCGTGTTTTTCCATGGCTGCAGTGGCTGCGGTTTCGGGTCATGCAACATTTAAGAATTTTCCAGAGATCAGTTTGCAGCCGGATTATTCTTTTTTAGATATTTTCCGAGTGATGGGAGTGCCCTTTCAATTTGTAGGAGGGGATTTGAAGGTTTCCAAAGCCACAGGATTGAAGGGGGTTTCTGTAGACTTAAAAGACACTCCCGATTTGTTTCCGGTCCTTGCCGCGCTTTGTTCTTTCGCAGAAGGTGAGTCGTTGCTCTATGGAGCGCCTCACTTAAAGCACAAAGAGTCTTCTCGAATTTTAAAAACCATGGAACTGCTTCGGCAGGTGGGTTGTCAGGTCGAGCAGCGATCGGATGGATTGAAGATCCTTCCTCCAAAAAATGGTTTTCGTGAAGGTTTTGAATTTGATCCCGAGGACGATCACCGTTTGGCCATGGCAGCAGCGGTTTTTATCAAAGGCGGAGTGAAGTTGAATTTGAAACACAAAGAAGTGGTTTCAAAAAGCTTTCCTGAATTTTGGAATTTTATAGGAATTGAAAATTGATTCTTCTATTGATGGGCCATCGAGGGGCCGGAAAGTCTCATGTTCTAAAAGAGCTTCAGGCTCTAGGGTTTCCGGCGGCATTTTTTGATCTGGATCAAGAAATTGAAAAACGAAAAGGCTCCATCGCTGAAATTTTTGAAAATCTTGGGGAGTCTCAGTTTCGGCAAATCGAACAAGAAATTCTAAATGATGTGGTTGGAAATCTAAAAAATGAAAATGCCGTCATTGCTTTGGGCGCAGGATTTGAGGGAGTTACACCTAAAGATGCGGTCAAAATTTGGATCCGAAGAGAAAGTGATGTCTCTGGACGCATTTTTTTAAATCGACCCTCTTTGGAAAAAGACCTTTCCCCGTTAAACGAGTGGGAGAAGAGATTTCATTCTCGCGAAGAAAAATTTAAAGCAGAACATGACGACGTTTTAACTCTTCCGGAAGGGCGATGGCTGGTCCGAAAAGTGCTGTTGGAATTTTTTAAAACGTGGATGCCAATGGCAAATTTGGAGTCTTCCCCAAAACGTCCCTATTTTGCGACGGTTCTTCCTGAAGATGAGTCTCGTTTTTTAAAGAAGACTCTGTATCGAGATTCTAAACGCCTGGAAATTCGAGAGGACCTTCTGTCAGAGGGACTTCGGAACGGGATTCAAAATCTTCCTTCCGATCGAATTTATTTTTCCCATCGAAATCAAAAGTCTACGGCTTCAAAAACATTTGAGTTTGAAGATTGGGATTTGGAGTTGGGTGCTCCAGAAAGAAGCTTTGCAACCTATTCTTATCACGGGAAAGATGTGCAAAAATTCGAAGCTGTGCAAAGCCAATCGGGCCTGTTGAAGTGGGCTCCTTTTGTGGAGGATTTCTCACGGCTTCAAGCGGGGCACAGATGGTGGCAGATGGATCCACAAAAAAGATCTTTTCTGCCGCGTTCAACGACAGGCCGTTGGCGTTGGTACCGAAGGCTTTTTGGCATGCAAATGCCGGTGAATTTTTTAAAAGATATTCAGGGATCAGCAAAAGATCAGTCCTATTGGTATGAAAGTTTTCTTCAGCCTTTGGATTCCAATGGATTTGCGGCGGTTCTTGGGGATTCGGTGGATTTGAGTTGGAGCCCTTCCTTTCATGAAGAGTTTTTTTCCAAACATCAAATGCCCTTCGTCAGTTTGTCTCTCAAAAAGGAAGAGTTTTTTGATGCTCTTTTGTTTTTAAAAGATTTGGGCTTAAAGTGTGCGGCTGTGACCACTCCATTTAAGGAAATGGCCGCAGAGGTTGTGACCGAATGGATCGACGACAGTCAAAAATTGAACGCCGTGAATACGCTTTATTTTCGGGGACGCAAAGTCTTTGGCGCCAATACCGACCAAGTGGGACTTTCAAAATTGGCGGTGACCAAAGATTCGTCGGTTGTGGTTTGGGGTGGAGGTGGGTTGAAGTCCGCTCTTCAAAAGGTTTTCCCTAAGGCTCAATTTGTGGCTGCTCGACAGGGAGCTGTCCTGAAAGAACCGTCCACGGTGATTTGGGCTTCTCGACGAAGTGAGGATGTGAAGTGGCCCTCGCCTTTAGAATGCGTGAAAAAAGTCATCGACATGAACTACTTTGAAAATTCCATGGGGCTGGAGCTTGCGAAGCTGGCTGGATGTGACTATCAATCAGGGGAGCTGCTGTTTGTGGCGCAGGCCTTAGGGCAGCAGAAGATCTGGAGTTCTTTTTTATGAGTGCCAATGTGTTTGGAAACCTTTTTCAAGTGATGACCTTTGGTGAAAGTCATGGTCCTGGGCTGGGAGCCGTCATCGATGGGTGTCCAGCCGGTGTGGCTTTTGACTCTGAACTTTTGACGCAGAATCTGAGGCGGCGTCGCCCCGGGCAATCTGCGATCACCACATCTCGAAGAGAAGAAGATCATCCTGAAATTTTGTCAGGTGTCTTTGAGGGAAAAACATTGGGGACCCCCATTGCGATTGTTGTCAGAAATAAAAATCAGGATTCTGCGGCCTACACTTCTGAAGTCTTAAAAACTCGACCGGGTCATGCCACAGATTTGTGGCAGTCCAAGTTTGGGCATTCGGATCCCCGTGGAAGCGGGCGCGCTTCGGGAAGAGAAACTCTCAGTCGCGTTCTCGGTGGCAGCGTGGCTCAAATGGCATTGCAAAATCTTTTTCCGGAATTGAAAGTTTTAGGTTTTGTTTCTCAAGTGGGGGATCAGGCTCTTTCGAAAGATGAGGTTTTAAAAATTTCAGCCGCAGGTTTGCGGGGTGAAATTTTGGTAGACGATTTTCAAACTCGAATTCCCAATGTCAAATTGGACTCGGCGGTGACAAGCGTCCTTTTAAAGGCCAAAGAAGAGGGTGAAAGTTACGGCGGATTGATTGATATTTTTGCCTCTGGAGTTCCTGCCCATCTTGGCCAGCCGGTGTTTAAAAAATTGAAATCCGAAATGTCCTCTGCCTTTATGAGTGTGGGTGCGGTGAATTCGGTGGAAGTGGGCTTTGCTCATGAGTTCAGAATTCTGAATGGAACGAAGTTTCACGGCGACGCCTCAAGCTACGGTGGCCTTCGCGGGGGAATCTCCACGGGCGAAAATTTACACTTTCGGGTGGGCTTTAAGCCGCCCGCCACCTTGGGTGAAAATGCAAAAAAGGGCCGGCACGATCCCTGTATTCTACCCAGGGCCGTTCCCGTGCTGGAGGCCATGGCTCACATGGTCCTTTTGGATCAAGTTTTGTGGTCGCGAAGGGATCGGCTATAAGTCCCATTGAATAAATGATACTTGTCTGGAGCACGTGAATTGTCTAACGTACGTGGCTATGAATGTTGCTTATTTCGCAGTAAGAAAGACCCCACCTATGATGTTCAGTGGTGGTTCGTCTCGAAAATCTGGTCAAAAGAAATCGATTCAAGATTTGCGCAAAAAGCATGGCCAATTTTGGAGAGAGGCTCGAGAGTCTGCCAGACTCACGCAGCAGGAAGTTGCTGCGGTTTTAGGTTACAAAAGTGGACAGTTCATTTCAAACGTCGAATCTGGACGTTGCCGATTTCCCGAAAGCCAACTTCCCAAACTTCAAAAACTTTATGCCCTCAAAGCCGCCGCCATTTTGGAAGTGGTTTTGGAGGAAGAAGAGTGGGCCCTTCGGCAAGCTTTTGGTTTGGATTGAGTTCCTTTACAAGACAGCTCGCCTCTTTTTTGGTAAACCCATTCTATGGCTGACACAACCGATTCCAGTTTTCCCTATCTTCATGGCTTCAACAAAGAGGAGCAAGAGCGCCTTTACCGCCAAGCGGAATTCGGCGAGCAGGCCATCTATCGAAACATTGATTTTTCAGGCTGCAAAAAAATCATCGAGGTGGGCTGTGGCGTGGGAGCGCAAACCTCCATTTTACTTCGCAGGTTCCCCAAAATTTTTATCACCGCCATCGATCAAAACGAACTTCAGATTCAAGCGGCCAAGGAACACTTGGGCACTCTCTCTTATGCAAAAGATCGCTATGATGTTCGGAAGATGAATGCCCAGGATCTGGATTTTTCTGGCGGGGAGTTTGATGGGGCATTTTTATGTTGGATTTTGGAGCATGTTCCAGATCCCTTGAGGGTATTAAGTGAAGTGCGTCGCGTGCTTCGGCCCGGCGGCCGAATTTTTGTGACAGAAGTGATCAATTCCACGTTCTTTTTGGATCCTTACTCTCCAAACACATGGAAGTATTGGATGGCCTTTAACGATTATCAATACGATGAAGCCGGCGATCCCTTTATCGGCGCGAAACTTGGAAACCTTTTAAGTTCTGTGGGTTTTCGAAAGGTGCAAACTCGAGTTCGAACTTGGCACTATGATTCCCGTCACCCAGAACAGCGGCGCCAAATGATTTCATTTTGGAAAGATCTTTTGTCGAGTGCCGCAGATGCTTTGGTCGCCAAAGGCTACACCACTCCAGAAATTGTAGATGGAATGGAAAAAGAATTGAAGTCCATTCAGTCCAATCCAAATGCAGTTTTTCTGTATTCTTTTATGCAGGCCATGGCTCAATCGGGAGATTGAGAAAGCACCTTAGCTTTGAGTTTTTCCATCAAGCGCACTTCCATTTGTCGGACCGCTTCCCTGGAAACTCCATGTCGCTCTCCAATTTCTTGAAGGGTCAATGGGTCGTCGGCAAGAAGTCGTTCTTCAAGAAGTTCCAATTCGCGATCTGAAAGTTCCGGACGCAGCTCTTCGATTTGTTGGGCCAGACTGGCCAACTCCTCTTGTTTGCCCAGTTCTTCATCCACTTGGAGGGAATCAATTTCCGATTGAAAATCCATCAATCGTCCATCGCCATTTTCACCCAAGGGTTGATCTAAACTGACGTCTCTGTGGTTCATGCGCTTTTGCATGTCGATCACATCTTTTTCCGAAACACCCAAGCGTCCACTAAGCAAAGCTACGGTGTTTTCAAAGCCCATCTGTTCAAGGGCTTCTTGCTCTTTTTGAAGCCGGTAAAAGAGCTTTTTTTGAGCGGCGGTGGTTCCAATGCGCACCATAGAATATTGCTTCATCAGGTACTCGCGTATGTATCCGCGAATCCACCAAACCGCATAGGTAATGAGGCGCACGCCCTTGTAAGGATTGAATTCTCTTACGGCATGCATCAGTCCCACATTGCCTTCTTGAATCAGGTCGATCATCTTGGCGCCAAATTTGGAATATTCAGAGGCCACTTTGACCACAAATCGAAGGTTGGCTGTCACCAAGCGCTCGGCCGCTTTTGGATCTTTGGTTTCAAAATATTTGATGGCCAAGGCTTTTTCCTGTTCGCGGTCCAAAAGCGGGTACTTGCGGATTTCCATCAAATACTTGGCGACGGGGTCCGTGGAGGAAATGGCTTTGGAAGATTCTTCCTGGGTCACTGGAAGACTGAGGTTTTCTTCCAGAATGTCATCCACGTCCTCAAAAGAGTTTTCGATTTCTGAAAGTTCTCCGTCGGGGTCTTCCTCCGAAAGATCTTCTGGATGGGAGGCCTCTATAGAAGAGTCATCGACGATTTCTCCTTCAACGGAACGGTATCCTTTTAAAGAAGAGCGCTTCTTTTTCTTTGTTGAGGTCTTTTTGGTTTTGGCTTTCTTTTTTTTAGCCATGACGGAAATCAGCTCAAAGCTTCGTCGAGCTTTTTCTCCAAAGTGTTGGAAACAATGCCCTTGACCAATCCCAAGTGAAAGGGAAGTTCGACAGTGATCTCCACATTGGAGCCAGAGGCTTCCGGTTGGATTTTCATGTTGGCCTTGAATTGGCTGCCAATTGCAGATCCTGTCAGCTGAGAATCATTAAATTCACAAACATACTTGGGATCCAGCTTTCTCAACTCGGAATCGTGCTCAAACAATTGAGAGATTTTTTTGAAGGCGTCGGCAGGTTGCTGAGAGGTGGATTTTTGAATTTTTATAGTTGGCATGGTTGAACAGTAATCTGATTCCCAAGCCTTGTCCAGCGCTTGAAAGTCCAAGGACGACGTGAGAGACTGCTCGCTTCACTTTTGGTGATCATTTAAGGAGAAAAATCCCATGGAAACCCAAGCCTTCAAATCCTCTCTGAGAAGCCACGCCTGCGGCCATTTGAATGCCGAAAACCTTTCAGAAAAAGTCACTCTTTGTGGCTGGGTGGACACTCGAAGAGACCATGGGGGATTGATTTTTGTGGATTTGCGTGACCGCTTGGGTTTGGTTCAGGTGGTCTTTAACCCTCAGGATGCGGCTTTGAAATCTGCCAAGGATCTGCGTTCCGAGTTTGTCATTCAGCTCGAAGGGGTGGTCCAGGCTCGCCCTCCGGGAATGATCAATGCAAAAATTGCAACCGGTGAAATTGAGGTGTCGGCCACCTCTTTGAAAATTCTTTCAGAGGCCCAGACGCCTCCCATTCAGGTGGACGACGACAAGGTTTCGGAAGTTTTGAAATTGAAGTACCGCTACTTGGACATTCGTTCCCCTCGACTGCAAAACATTTTGGTGCTTCGTCACGAAGTGGCTCAGGTCACTCGGCAGTTTTTGAGTGAGCGTGGATTTATCGAGGTCGAAACACCCATTCTTTATAAGAGCACCCCAGAAGGTGCGCGAGATTTCTTGGTTCCTTCTCGAGTTTCGCAAGGGGAATTTTATGCCCTTCCTCAAAGCCCTCAAACATTGAAGCAGCTTTTGATGATTGGTGGGATGGATCGATACTTTCAGATTGCCCGCTGTTTTCGCGATGAAGATTTGCGCGCTGACCGTCAACCGGAATTCAGTCAGATCGACATTGAAATGAGCTTTGTGGATCAACAAGACGTGATGGATTTGAGTGCGGAACTGCTTCGTCACATCTGGAAAGAAATCAAAGGGGCAGACATCGGAGAAATTCCGGTGTGGACTTTCGAGCGGGCAATGAACACCTACGGTTCTGACAAACCAGATCTTCGAAACCCATTGAAGCTTGAAGATGTCACTAGCGTGGTTTCTGGACATGGGTTCAAGGTTTTTGACGATGTGGCTGCCCGTGAAGGTTCCATCAAAGGTTTGGCGGTTCCTGGATATGCAAGCGTGAGTCGAAGTCAGATCGACAAACTGACCGCCATGGCAAAGCAAATGGGTGCAAAAGGTTTGGTATGGATGAAGAAAGACGACAAAGGTCTTCAGTCGTCCATTCAAAAGTTTTTTACTCCCGAGCAGTTGGAAGACATTTTCACCAAAGCCGGAGGAGGGAATGGGGGAGCCGTCTTTATCGTTGCCGATGATTTCGAAGTGACCTGTGCCTCTTTGGCAATGCTTCGGGATCACATCGCGAGAGAATTGAATCTGATCGATTTTTCAAAAGACGCTTTTCTGTGGGTGGTGGACTTTCCATTGTTGGAGTACGACGCCGAGTCTCGCAGATGGGCCGCTCGTCACCATCCCTTCACCATGTGTAAGGACGAACACTTGCCTTTGCTTGAGGGTGGAAAAGATGCAGATTTGAAAAAGGTTTTGGCGAAGGCCTACGACTTGGTTTGCAACGGCCACGAACTTTTTGGTGGAAGTGTGCGGATTCACAGACAAAAGGTGCAAGAGGCCATGTTTTCTGCTCTTGGATTTACCAACGAAGAGCGGGAAGAAAAGTTTGGCTTTTTTATTGAAGCACTGAAGTATGGAACTCCTCCTCATGGTGGAGTGGCTTGGGGATTGGACCGATTGATTATGATCTTGGCGGGAACCGCGGCCATTCGTGATGTGATTGCCTTTCCAAAAACAGCTAAGGCCAGTTGCTTGATGTCCCATGCGCCTAGCCCTGTGGCCAGGGAGCAGCTTTTGGAACTGGGCATTCGTCTGGCGACGACCTAGATTTTTTCGTTGATGATTCTGGTCCTTGGTCCCATTTGATTCTTTTTGAAACAGTCCGATGAGTAGGTTGAAGAGAGGTCCATGATGGGCCTCATCTGTAGAAGATCTATGAAACAGGAGGTTTCATATGGAAAAAATAAGCGGAATTGTGGGCGCATCTCCCAGACTCCAGTCAGGTGATGCTCAAAACGCTCAGCCCGCCAGGCCGGGGGCTCCGAGTTTTGGCCGACCCATTGGGGAAGTCACCCTCGCTCAACGAAAAGATCTCTCTACCGCGCAAAAAGCGGTGATGCTTAGAGATCAAATGATGGCTGACAAAAAAGCCTTTCGTGAGCAGCGAGCGGTTCAAGAAATGGCCGATCGATTTTTTAACAACAAAGTGGAAGACCAACTTTCGTGGAAAGCGGGCGAGGCCATTAAAATGCCTGTGCCTGAAGATTCCTATGTTCCGGCGGAGCCAGCGGATATGTCTCCCGAAGAGCAGCAGTTGACTCCAAAAGGTTCCTACATCAACAAAAGTGCATAGGCCCAGTGCGCTCCGCACTGCGCATTATGTTTGGCGCTAAAAGGTACCTGCTTCCTTTTCCGATATGCACCGCATATCGGAAAAGGAAGCAGGTACCTTTTAGCAGAGTTTTTGAAGCAGAAAGCCTATGGATTCAAGAGACGTGATGTGATGAATTCCGTCCAGCTTTCGTTGTCCATCTTCTTTTTTTAAAACCACAATCCAATCCATGGTCAGTGAAATGAGCTTATTAATGCTTTCAAGACTCCAGTGGGGTGCGCCCATCTGAATCAGCATCTCCAGTCGGAGCAAAGCTTCCTGGGGACTCGATGCATGAAGTGTGGCAAAGGATCCTTGGTGTCCCGTAGACAAAGCCATCAGCAAATCTTTGGCTTCGCCGCCGCGAACCTCACCCACAACCAAGCGATCAGGACGCATGCGAAGAGACTGTTTTAAAAGGTCACCCAAATCAAATTTGGGCAGGGAGGGAGAGGCTTCCCGAGTCAAAAGTTTTGCGCTCATGGAATTTGGAATTTGAATTTCGTTGGTGTCTTCTAAAATAACAAATCGATCTTTGCTCGAGGCTTCTTGCAGACAGCCGGACAGCAAGGTGGTTTTTCCTGAACCGGTTCCACCCACCACCAGAATATTTTTTTTCGAGTGAATTCCCTCTTTCAAAATTCGCAACTGATCTGTCGTGAGAGAATTCATTTGAAGCATTTGCTCCAAAGTGAATGGAGACTCGGACTTCAGACGTCGAAAAGTCAGAAGTGTTCCAGAAGGTGAGAGGGGAGAGAGTGCCACATGACCACGAAACTCCTTCCATGTGAACGAGACAAAGGGATGTTCCAGGTCCACTTTGATCTGAGCTTCCTCAAAAATTCGTTGAAGGAATCGATCAAAACTTCGGGGGGAAGGAAAGCAGTGGGTGTGAGGATGAAGCTTTCCCTGGGCTTCATAGCAAATGTTTTGGTAGCCGTTGATGATCACTTCGGTGACGTCCGATCTTCGAAACAGTTCAGTAAGAGGCTCCTCTTCGAAGAATTCTTTTTGCAATTGATTTGCTTGAGGAGAGTGAAAAGCGCTTTTCTTAGAAAGCCCAAGCGCATCACTGTCCAGCTCCTGAATCATGTCTTCGGAACTCGCTCTCAGTTTTAAATTCATTTTAAATTTCCTCTCGTGTCCACTCTTTGGGCCATTGAATCTTTGAATTGAGACTGTAAGAAACCACTTCGGGAGTTACAAAAATGACCAATTCGGACTGGTTGTTTAAAAAGTCTTCCGATCCGAACAAGGCACCCAAGACGGGTATTTGCGAAAGGCCAAAAAGTCCCGAGCGAGACCGTCCCCATGTTTCTTGGATCAACCCAGACATGGCAATGGTGGTTTTTCCTTTCAAATCAAAATGACTTTTTACTCGGTTGGTTTTCATTGCGGGAAGTCCGTCCACCATTTGACCGGCATCGATCAAAGACACTTCCGTTTCGACCGAGATACGAATGGCTCCGCGAGAATCTGCCTTGGGTTCTACTTTTAAGACCACTCCATGTTTTTTCCATTGCACACTTTGTCGGGCATAACCGGACAGCCGAATGGGAAATTCTCCGCCTGCGTGAAATTCCGCGGAGGCTCCACTGCGACAGCTGAGATTGGGGGAGGCCAGTACCTTTCCAAGGCCGCGGGATTCTAAGGCATTGAGAGAAGTCATTAGGTTTGCGGGACCGGCGAGTTTCGGCAGAAGTTGTCCTTCCACCTGAGTGGGAAATTGAATGCCCAAAGAGCTTGAAGCTTTGCGAGAGACTTCGGCAAGGATGACCGAAGTTTTGACCAAAGGCTCCAGCTCTAAAACCCTTTTGGATTTTTCCACTTGAATTCCAAAGGACGAAAAGAAATCCGAAGCTCTTTTAAAATCTTCCTTGGAGGCTTTGATAAAGGCTTTAAGTGGAAAGGTGGAACTCAGTTGAAAGGCCCCAAGGTGAAGGTCACTGATTTTTTGGGAAAAATATTTTTGCGCTTCGTTCAGTGCATCGGTGGTCGGTGTCGCCTCAAAGGAATATGTGCTTTGATGTTCTTTGGAGATCTGAGAAAGTTCCAACCAATCTTCAAAAACAAAGAGTTCTCCTTGTACGCGAACAAGTAAAGGGTCATTGCCTATTTTCAAGCCCATGCGTTTTTTGAAATGTTTTTCCAAATGCCTGCGGAAATCGATTTGGCCCTGTGGAAGTACTTGAATCTGGTAGGAAATTTTTCCTGCTTGAATCAGGCCGATTCCCGGTTTTATCCCGATCAAGAGAAGCCGGTTGCCTCGATCCACAATTTTAAAGTGCTTCTTTGTGCTGACCTGAATTTTTATGCCGGGAGGAACTTTTAAAGTTTGAGACTCTGCCACTTCCATTTGAAGGAGTTTTGAGTTCAGTGGTTCTGATGCAAATAGGGGGCTGGAGAATAGAAGGAAGATTAAAATTGTGTTCATAAAGCTTAAGGATGCAAATTGTCCGCCTAAGGGGAGCTGGAACGGGGGTGCATCTGTAGGGGTAGGCGTCCGAAAAATGGACATTTCGGACCGTTTTACTGGTCGATACTTCCGGTAAAGGTAAAATGTTTCTCTATTTCAAATATCTGTTCGATCAAACGCGCACCTCTATGGATTCACAGGAAATTGCGTCTTTGAGAAGTCGCACCTTGTTCTCTTGAGGTTTTTTCCCGTGCATAAATTCCTAATTCGAAATCTCTAAGAACCGGACACACTCATCCGTGAGTTCTTCCACATCTATAGCAATTTTTTCAAGTTCTATGATCTCCTCAAGTAAACTCGCCCCTCCATGGGCTCACAAGAATTTTTCTTTCAGAAAAATCACATCCTGTTTTCTTGAGGTTTACTCGAGGAGATCATTGAACCTGAAAAATTACTATATCGAGGAACCACTATCCCTTGTGAAGGTCCGTTCCATTGTATAAGTTCCTATTCCCAAATCCATATTTCATAGAACCGGACACGTTCATCCCTAGGTTCTTTCAGAGTCTCAAGTAAGTTTTTAAGATCCATTGCCTCCTCGAGCAAACACGCCCATCCTTGGGCTCACAAGAATTTTTCTTTCAGAAAAATCACATCCTGTTTTCTTGAGGTTTGCTCGAAGAAACAACGGAACCTAAAAAATTACTTTACCTGAAAGACGGCATCCTTTTTTCTGAAAGATCAGCCCTTGTGAAGGTTGTGAGCAGAACAAAGAACCTGAAGATTGTTCCTTCGTTGGTCGCCTCCAAGTCGGACGGGAACAATGTGATCGATTTGTAAGAACTGATGAGATTCGCAACCTGGATATTGGCATTTGTAGTTAGAGGTCTTTAACACATCATTTCGTAGGCGCTTGGAGATTTGACGAGGATTCCTAGATCTTGGCGCACCAAGCTCTTTACTCTCACTGGATTTTAGAGATTTCCTCTGAATATTTTCATAAAGCTTGAGTTCTTTTTCAATCAAGTCCATCAATAGGCTTTCCAGATTGTGCTTATGGGACTTCAGTGCTTTCAATCTCTCTAATTTATCATTCTGCTCATGGGACAGCTCCAATCTCAAATGTACCTTATCTACATATTCTGTTTTTTTGATCTTTAGGGTCGGTGTGGGTTCCAAAAACATGGCCTTTACTTCGCGAGAGGATTTATTTTCCATGCTTCTTAATACTTTTCTTTTTTCCGCCATCGGCTTCTTTCGAAGATGCTTAAATGCTGTGGTCACAGCTGACAGGGTCAGGCTACCTTGATCGATTTTTTGTTTGATCTCTGGAACTTCTTTCGCAAGTCGAACGCAGGCTTGTCTTTGGTAGGCAGTGGCTTCCGAATAACCAAGTCCTCGAACCAGATAGTCGAAAAGGGAATGATGTCCCATCTCCAGGTACTGCCGGCTGTTTTCCATATCTTGAAGCTTGTTCAAGATATCAGAAGTGATTCGTTTTTCTTTTTTGCGAAGTTCAAGAAGCTCAAAGTGAATATTCATGGATCCTCTTTCTGTTGAAAGAACATTATCATGGGTTTTATTTTCTAATTTTACGCCTTAGTTTTGTTTTTGAGGAAACTTTTGCGGTTGAGAACATCCGTTCTTGGAGTTCAAAATTAACGAGTGCAGTAAGCCCGAGAATTGTTTTAAAGATGATCCTACAAAT
>MDTC01128082.1_pt1 | contig 22926 bp, 21 predicted proteins | sample 811181 | NCBI WGS metagenome assembly MDTC01 (sample SAMN05326644, study PRJNA326480) | marine metagenome | isolation source: seawater | place: Pacific Ocean: North | collected 2011 | reverse complement strand
CCAGTTCTGCACGGTTGAATATTTGATTTCGGCATCTGTCATCGCCACCAGTTCGACAACAGCCGCATGCAGCTGGTTCTCGTCACGTTGCGGCGCGGTGCAGCCTTCGAGATAGCTGACATAGGATTCATCCTCGGCAATGATCAGCGTACGCTCAAACTGGCCAGTATTCTGCTCGTTGATCCGAAAATAGGTCGAAAGCTCCATAGGGCACCGCACACCCTTCGGGATGTAGACAAAAGACCCGTCAGTGAAGACAGCAGAATTCAAGGCGGCAAAGTAATTGTCGCCAACCGGGACCACTGACCCCATGTAACGCTGCACCAATTCTGGATAGTCACGGATGGCTTCGGAAATCGGGCAGAAGATGACCCCAGCCTTCGACAGCTCTTCGCGGAACGTGGTCGCCACCGACACCGAATCAAACACCGCATCAACGGCCACGTTGGCAAGGCGCTTTTGCTCGTTAAGCGGGATGCCGAGCTTTTCGTAGGTTGCCAGAAGCTCTGGATCTACCTCATCCAACGACTCCAGCTTTTTGACGGCCTTTGGTGCGGCGTAATAATAGCTGTCCTGATAGTCTATCGGCGGAATATCAAGCTTTGCCCAGTCGGGGCTTTCCATCGTCAGCCAGCGGCGATAGGCCTTAAGGCGCCATTCCAGCATCCATTCCGGCTCGTCCTTCTTGGCCGAGATAAAGCGTACAATATTTTCGCTCAGCCCTTTTGGCGCCTTGTCAGTCTCAATATTGGTGACGAAGCCGTATTTGTAGCTTCCGGTCGCCTGTTCAACCTGTTTGATGGTTTCGGTCGTTGCAGCCATGCCAGCCTATCCTGTCAGTAATCAATCAATTGGCGGGGGCCAATTGAGGGGAAGAAAGTGAATGTTTCTCTGTGTCATGCGGGGCGAATAATTCCGCCGGGTCAATCAGATCGGCAAGGCTCACAGCCTGCAAGGCGCCCCGCAAAGCTCCGTTCACCTTGTTCCAATGATGGCTCATGAAGCAGCAGTTGCTGACCACACACGGATCCTGTGTTCCGTCAACGCAGCCATTAACCGCTATGGGGCCTTCCACTGCCTCGACGATATGTACCAGTGATATGTCTTCGGGCCTATCAAGCAGCTGGTATCCGCCGGTGGCACCACGTCGCGTTTCCAGAAGACCAGCAGATTGCAGCCGCTTTGCGACTTTCGCCACGGTCGGCTGGTTCAGCCCGGTCAACGCGGCAAGCTGTGCTGTGGGCATAACGTCACCATGCCGGTGCGCCAATGCACCAAGCACCAGAATGGCATAGTCCGTCAGCCGGTTTAAACGCAGCATGAAGCCCGTCCCCTGCACCGCCAAATCGCACAGATCTGGCGGTTTTGCGAATGATTATCATAATCAAGACCAAAATGGTCCTCTTTGATGGCAAATAGGATATCGTGGACTATTTCGCAAGCCGGCAAGGCTACAATTATTGAAATTATTCTAAATTTAGATAGGCTTTTCGCATGCAGAATGGTTGCAGGGGAGCACAGCGTGTTCTTTTCACTGCAAAGGAGCTTCGGGAAAGCATAAAAAAATCCGATTGATGTTCTTTTTCTGGATCACCCACGCAGCCTGGGTGAGATCAATTTACGGCATCAGAGATTTGCATTACGGATATCTGGGCAATTAATGATGGCGACAGACGGAACAATCTTCCATGCTGTCGTGCTACGGCTATTCGAAACGAGCGCCAGCAGACGCATCCGGTGATTCTATCACCTAATGCAGCCAAGCAATTGATCACTGCGCATGATGATGTGAAGCAGGTAGGAGCCTAGTTACATGCCTCGCGGCGCAGGGTGTAGCGTTCACCCTCCATTCCATCAAAAAGATCTTCAAGATCAGGGTGGCCAACAGGCCCGTTTTCGCCATCTGGGACCAGATTCTGCTGGCTGACATAGGCTGTGTAGTAGCTGTCGGAGTTTTCGGCCAGCAGGTGGTAAAAGGGCTGGTCCTTGTGCGGGCGCAGCTCGGCCGGGATTGATTCGTACCATTCCTCAGTGTTGTCAAACTCGGGATCGACATCCACAACGACGCCGCGAAACGGATAAAGGCGATGACGAACAATCGCCCCGATGTAGAATTTCGCCAGATTATTGTCCATCACGATTCCAATGCATTACCCGTCAGAAGGCGGTGCCGCCCAAGACTGAAAAACGTTTAGAAACGTTCCTTGACCTTCATGATCTGACGGCCACGATAAATGCCGGTCTTAAGGTCAATGTGATGCGGACGATGCAGTTCACCCGTAGTCTTGTCCTCAACATAAGCATCATTTTTGAGCGCATCATGCGCGCGTCGCATATTGCGCTTAGAGCGTGTGATTTTGGACTTTGGAACAGCCATGGGTTCGATCTTTCGCTAACACTGGTATCTGCGGCAACGATTGATGTCGACGCAACGCTTATTACGCCAAAACAATTGGCGTTGGACAGGGGCGGATATTTAGGCGAAAGCCCGGCAAGTGTCAACCCAAACCCACCAGGGAGATCCTCATACATATGCAGAATGATGATGCAAGAGCCGCCCACTAGGTCGTCTGCAAACTGACCAGTCTGGCTGTCTGAGGCCGGCCTCTCAACAAGCCTTGCACCCGGTAAAATATAGCCCTGTAAGGTATGGCACGGACAGCTTGCAAATATCTTCCCGGCCGATCAAACTTGCCGTCATCAATATTCTGGTAAGAGATGGGTAGAAGATGGTTTGCCTCGATGACCACTTGGCCCCGTGGCAACGGCTCGGCCCAAAATTTAAATTGGGATTAAGGGCCCGCGATGAACAGGCGTGGCTGCCCCATGAAGATGCCTTTGGAAATGTGAGTCGCCGTGCCTCACAGATCCGCCTTGCAAACGACCTCCTCAATTCAAATCATGCGGATGTGTTTGCCACAACCGATCCAGATCACCATCCAGCCTGCGAGGTTCTTGCAATGGTGATCCATAATCTGAAACACCATCATCCGGATCTTCCACCAAAACCCCTTGATCACATTCATCCCTTGGAAGCTGCCGCCCGTATCCTACCAGAGGATCTGTTGCTGTTGAAGCCGCGCAGGCGCGATGGCGCTGACGAAGCCTTGCCCGAATGGGTGCTTGTGGCGGCAGCACTGAGCTTTCCGGCACATTGGCGACTTGCTGACAAAATGGGCCGGCCATTAGCGGCCATTCATGGCCCAGTTCCGCATTATGCTGAAATACTGGAACGGCCAATGGACCGCTTTTTTACCAATATGCAAACAGGCCCTATAAGCCATCGTTGGAACTGGTCAGTGGTGACTTCGCCCGAGTTGTTCACGCCTGACCGCGCGCTAAGCGGACCCGTTGCCGTTGGGGAGGGAATTCAACGACTATTCGTGCGGATGGAAAGCCAGACGTTGCGCAAACTGCCGGAAAGTGGCCAAATCCTATTTACTATACGGACCTATATCGAACCGGTTTTGAAATGGGCGCATATTCCGGGGGCACTCGCCGATTTGGCCAAGATGCTGGCCGCCATGTCGCCGCAGATACGTGCGTACAAAAGTGTAAGTCGGTATGAAGAAGCGCTGCAACATCATGTTGCCGGCCTTCAGTCCTGAGATAGATTGCCAGAACCACACTAGGTTACTGTCACAACTAAAAACGATGTCTGCGAAATTTCCGGTGGCAAAATCAGTGAGCTGGGCTCACCTTGGCGTGTTCCTGAAAGACGTCCACAGGTGCCTTCCCACGCCCTAGTCGAACCCGGTTTGCAGATCAGAGCCACCGCTGTTGGCATTCTGTTCAGCCTAGAGTCAACCCGCATTGCGCCGGCGCAACCGTCCTTCGCCGCCGCGGCTCCGTTGCGGCGTGCCGTTGGTTTTACGGATGGGCCTGATTTTTTTTGCCTGACGCGGTGCAGCCTTGCCACCTGCACCAGACCCGGATTTCACATGCGGCTTGCCACCTTGCCGGCGGGTTTTGTTGAGCCGGGCCTTGGTCAATGTCTGACGCGCAGATGGTTGGTCTTGCTTATCGCCTGACACGGCCGATCTGTCCTCGCGAGGCGTTTTATCCGCCGCCTGACGCGAACCCGCTTGAAAGGAGGTGTTTTTGGTTGGCTTGTCCTGCGGGAACTTGGCCCTGTGGGGTTTATTTCGTTGTGATTTATCTTTGTACGGCTTGCCCTCGGTCAGCTTGCCCATTGGGTCCTTTTGCTTTTTTGGGGCGTCTTGACCATCTTTGAGCCGCTTTGCCCCGGGATTGCCTACCCGCGCCCGCTTTGGACGCTCATCACCGAACTGCCCGGTACGTTGGCCACTTCGCTGCCCGATACGCTGCTTACGTGGCGGGCGGCTGCGCCCTTTACGGGAACGCGGCGCACTTTCCGGCATAAAACCCTCCACCGGATTGCCTTCACCATCTGTAATTACAAGCCGCTGTCCAACTTGTGCTAGGATGGCTCCAAGTTTTTCCTGATCCACAACAGCACAGATTGACAGCGCCTCACCTTTGCGCCCTGCACGCCCAGTCCGCCCGATGCGATGAATATATGTGTCCACTGTTTCGGGAAGGTCAAAATTTATCACCAGTCGTAGACCGGACATGTCAATCCCACGCGCGGCAACATCCGTCGCCACCAGCACCTGCAACGTCCCTGACTTGAATTTCCGGATGACCTTCTGGCGGATATATTGGCGCATATCGCCATGCAGCGCATCAACGCCGACACCCTGCTTGCCAAGCCACTCTGCAAGCTGGTCAGCACGCATCCGCGTGCGCACAAATACCAACACCTGCCCGTTATTAATCGCCTGCAGTTCACGCAACAGAAATTCACGTTTATCGACATTGTGTGCCAGCACCGCACGCTGGCTCACCGTATCCACCGTCTTGCCGGCATTTTCGACCTTAACTGTCAGCGGGTTGCTGAGAAAGCCCTCGGCCAGTGTTTTCATCTCGGCTGGCATGGTGGCCGAAAACAGCACCGTCTGGCGTCTATCCGGCAACACCGAGAGAATGCGTTTGATCGCGGGGTAAAAACCCAGATCAATCATCTGATCGCCCTCATCAAGTACAAAATGGGCGATATCCTGCAGCTTTACTGCTCCTCGGGCCTGCAGGTCCTCAAGACGCCCGGGGGTGGCAATAATCATATCGACCCCTTTCTTAAGCGACCTGATTTGGTGGTCATAACGTTCGCCACCGCAAACAACGAGATAGCGCAGCTTCAGACTGGCAGAGAGCTCTTTGAGGCTTTCGGCGATCTGATAGGCAAGCTCACGCGTGGGTGCTAAAATGAGTGTATTTGTCTGCCTTACATCCTTGGCCTTTTTTCGTTCCAGCTGCTGATGCAGCAGCGGCAACAGAAAAGCCGCAGTTTTTCCAGTGCCTGTTTGGGCAAGGCCAATCAGATCACGCCCCTCCAGCATGGCCGGAATGGCCTGCGTTTGTATGGGCGTTGGCTTTACCAAACCCGCGGCCGCGGCATCGTCGACAATGGTCGGGGCCAGCCCAAGTTCAAAAAATGGGTCGCTTTCAAAGCCGTCTGCATCGCCATCCTCGGACGCGTCGCGGGAGTCGATCATAAGAAACTTCCTTTAGCTGCAAGCTTTTTGGCGCGGCCTGTTTTGTCCTTACAGGGGTCCGGCATCACCCTGCCGGCGGGGACCGCACCGAATGGCGCAGGAAGCCGGTTGTCCTGCGCGATCCTACGCTTGCCCCCGGAACTTGGCAGTGCATAGCCCATGCAGGACGCCTTGTCATGCGCTATTCGCACATCAGATGGTGAAAAGCTCATATGGGAAAAAAACTTGGCAAATCCGTACGGTGAAGGACGCCTCGATGTTGTTAGCAAGACAGACCTTTTCAACCGCTACCCGACGGTTACAATTTACGCTGTTGCAAAAGTATTAAATTAGCATAGCAGATAGGCTGGAACTAAGAAAATCTGCAACGGGCACCGCCGTAATGCGCATATGGATGTATGTTACCAAGCGAAAGTTTCTTCCCCGCGCAGCCATCCGCCTTTCGCAACAAAATTGCCTTCAAATTCAAACCATTTTGACCAGTAGATTTGACAGTCCTCACGCGCCTTAGCGTTTTCATATTCCCAGATACAACATGCTTTGATCACATCATTTTCACGCGTTTCAACTATTCTCAGGCTCTTTTGTCCCCTTGATTTCAAATAGCTGACAGCCTCGGGCGTGCTGAAGGTCGCCAACTTGTCGCGCCAGATGCGTATGTCGCCTTCCGTCGCAAAAACCATCGTTAAAATCGCGTAGTAAGGCTGGTCAGACATATCCACTTCCACTCTGGCCAAAGACTTTAGCTGAAACAGGGTCCGTTGTCAGATACCATGCAGACTAAATGTTGCGGCATGTGTTTTTTAAAACGGGTGCTCGAATGCCCAACTTGCAAGTCACAAAAGAGGGGTCAAACTACCCTCAGAACCATGCTGTTACATGTAGAAAAGAATGTCCAGAAATGTACTGTCATAGACATGCCAACCAGACGAAATGGCAGATAAAAAACGATCTATTAAAAAACGGGATGTTGGTGGAGCCAGACGGGATCAAGCCGACGATCTCCTGCTTGCAAAGCACGATGTAACAGGTTTTCCACCGACAAGAATATCTGTTGTTGGGGCGAGATGGGAAAGGGTAGCAGGAGTTGGTAGCCAGAGAACTGGGACAAGGCCAAAAATATCACGCTGCTACGTTCCACTTTTTGCTGTGGACACAATACAGCACCCAGATTTTACTAAGGCCTCGAAACTCAATGATAAATTAAAAAAACTAAGACTGTGTGATTCGTTCAATAGTGTAAATGCTTCAACTGTGAGATGAATGTTTCCATCATGCTTCGATTGCTAGCCATCACAAAGCAGGTGGAACATCATCTGGTCAATAGTCGACATCTGTTTTGGACGCGATTATTTTAACTTCAGAAATCGAATTCATCGCGGCTAATTCATTTGCTAACTGGTCGACCATCGCATTCTTTTTCAACAAAAGGTCGAACGTAAAAAAGCTCGACGAGTGATCGTCTCCCGATGACTCTAAATGCAGCAGTTCAGCTGATCTGGCAAACTTTTTAAAAATGTTTTCATAATCCTCAACGCTACCAGATTTCGCACGAAATCGAACTATAATTTCACTTTTGTAAATACTGCCATAGTCAATACGGTGAAGTACGATGGCAAAGATTGAAATAATGATGACGCCAGCAAAAGCTAAGAAATAACTCGATGTGCCACTTGCCATTCCTGCCGCTAGCGCAAGGAAAACAAAAACAGTATCTTTCGTGTCTTTTATAACTGTTCTGAAACGAATAATAGATAAGGCACCGACCAAAGCGAATGCTCTAGCTAGATTATTTCCAATAACCATCATGACCATCGCCACAACAACGGTTATAAAAACTATCGTCAACATAAATGATTGAGAATAACTCAACCCCTTATGGGTTGTTTTATATACAGAACTGACGACAAGACCAAGGGCGCTGGCTATCGATAAGTTGACTATAATGGTAAGTGGATCATAAACCGAAGGAATCAACGTAACAGAACTTTCAAAATTGGAAAAGGTTGTCATATCAAAGGGATGTCAAATTACGACAAATCAATAGCGAGATCACAGGTTTTCATCCCCACAACATATTTAGAAATGCTTTGTCTCCTAAATTCATAGGTTTGGATTAACCTGTGAAACCAACGAGGCACCCTTCTTTGGAACTTCACCTCGATGATTTTGAAACCAGCTATACATTTTTTTTGTGAACCAAAATTATGGTCGTGAAGACAGTGGCTGGGGATTGCTTTTAGGTTATCGTCCAACGTTATACGGAAGTAGGTGTCAAATCCGCTGACGTACGGACGCCTATCATAATCGATCAAAACCCTAGGCAACAGCTTTTCGCGTTGAACAGCTGCAACAAATCCTTCGATTATATCGTTTCCCTGATATAGGTCCAAAAGTTCAAAGCAACTGTCAATGTTTTCAAAAAACTCTAAATGTGCAGGTTCAACTTTGACCCTTCGCTTATATGTCCGCTCGTTTTGCTTTCCCTTTATTTCGAAAAACACATCGTTAAAACCATCCCTATGGGCAGAATAAGTTCTCAAGCGATATTTCTCACGACGTTTTAAGCCATCTATTTTTTCATAAAACTTAGAATTACTGATGTTGTCAAAATACAGGGATCTCACAGGATATTTCTTTTCATCTAACTCTTCGATAAAACTGTCATATTGCATAAAGTTTTTAATCTCATCTTCAAAGGAGCGCGCCGTTCTGGTGTTAACGACATACTTAAATTCATATCGAGAAAAATCAGTAATTTGTTCGGACATAACAATGCGCCTGCGGTATAAATCTTTCAAAATCTTCGAGATGCTATTTCACCACTAGCCCCACGTCGACCAAGAAGTTGAACGTTCTTAATCGCCGGGAATTGGTAGGCCGCAATTAAGTGCTTTGGCTTTTGTATCTGTCTAGTAGATATGAAATCGTTTGAATCAGAAACTTCAATTCTATCTGAGGCTTTGATACCGTTCGTAATAGTAGAATCCATTAAAATCAGTTTTGATCCTGCACTGATTTCTGGTTCTTCTTCCGCATTCTCAACATAGGATTTTTCAATTTGTAATAGATTGGGAGCATTTCCGTAGCGCCAGTTTTTGTTGAAGCTACTAAAATGACGCTGATTGTTTTTGAAATCGGCATATATCGCTGCTACTTGGGACCCGTCTTTTACCTGTATTCCGATCGACGAATTTTTGATAACCATGTTACTCATGAACAAATTAGATTTTTCGCCGACCGACAGCCCTTTGTCACTGCATCCAGCTAAAAAACCACCTTCCAAAGTGAGCGAAGAGCTCATTAGATCCAAACAATCGTTACCTGCATTAACAACTTTTAGGCCTGCGATCATTACCGTTGATAAGTCTATGTCAATGGCGTCCATATTTGCGTTGGACATGTAAATATTGTTCAAAGTGATATTGCGCCCATAGACTATATGCAGCATGTCGTCAAATTCATAATTATCATTCATGCTCAACCCATCAATTAATACATCTGCTGCATCATGAATCGAAAGCATAGATAGGTATTTTATACCGTCAACTTCGCCTCCGGAACCGTTTTCAATATTCATTTGACGGATAACTGATCCAGATGCCCCCTTCCCCTGCAGCGCAAATGTTCCGAACGCACCTTCACCAGAACTTTCAACTTTAACAGGTTGTTTTTCTGAACCGCGGACGCTCACTTTGCCACGAAAAATGAGGCTTTTACCCTTTTCAATTATAATGTTTGTTCCCGCTTCGATAATTACGTCTTCTTGGATTATTGTGTCTTGATCGATGTTCACAATACCAGAAAATAACACTACCTTCGGAGTAACCGAAGTTATTGGAATATTGTCCTCATAAGGCAGTCTAAATTCTTTTGGGTAAAAATTTTTATAGCTGAACTCCTTACCACTAAGCGCATTTTTACCTGTAAGAGCACTCACTTCAATGTGGTCCAAAAATAAAATATCAAAGCGTGTCGTTACAAAAGGTTTGTTTCCGTCCGGCCCTATATTGGATAGCCAACTGGCATTCAGTACAAGCTTCCCGGATGATAGATGGGTCGGAATTTCAATATCACCTTCATCAATTGAACCGTTACTATTGCGATCAAAAAATGCAACTCTTGCTCGTTTATTTGTTTTCAACTTCATATCACTGAGTGGTACTGGACCGTTTATAAAAAGAGACAACACTCGACCGTTTGAACTCCAACTTACGTCAGGCATTTCTTGCAGATCACGTATAAGTGCTCTCTCGAAGTTTGTAATTCCCGCCTCAATTAGTTTAAATGCTTTCAATGTGTCATTTGGTTTTATGGTTAATTTAACTAAGGAGCTGGTCTTCTCTAAAAAATCAAACCTACCGGTGTCACGGTAAAGTGAGTTTAAAAAATTATCTCTGTTATTTTTGATGAACTTATGCGAGTTCGCAAAAATCTGATCCTCCAGAATTGAAGAATAAATTTTCTTCATAAGAGCAAGCCTGAAGTCACTGTAATGTTGGAAAAAACAGATCACTTCATAGGAGCATTTGGCAAACAAATAGTCGACCGGTTGATTGGGGTCCTTCAGTGCGAGCCAAGAATCAAATATCTCTGGTTCGTTTTCCGGTCTTTCATCTAATTTTTGAAATAACTTCGCATCAAAAACTGGATCCCAGACTATTGGCACGACTGTTCCTTTTTGATCATCAGCAATAATTCTTGCATTTGTGTTTGCACTGTGGAAATTGTGCGCGAGAACGTCGAAGGCCGCATAGGCCACCCATTTGTCTAGAGGCACCACTTGTCTCAGTTTGCGAACGGCGTCTTTATCGTATTGTGCTTGATTGTAGCTGCTCAAAAACAAATCCAACACGGGCGTCTCATAAATACCATCGCGGTTATTAAATGTAAGTTTTCGCCAGCGCTTGCGGTTCTGCATAGGTGGTGAGCCATCATTCGATATGACATCTAAATCACGGTCCGATTTAAATATCGTAACGGGCATATGACCGCTAGTTCGAAGAAATATCTCGTCGAGATGACTTGTTTCGAGAAAGATCCCGTTGCTTTCATCATTTAGAAACACTTCAACTAATCGTGGATTTGGCGTCTCTAAGCCTAATTGTTTCGCCACTTCATAACTTAACATCGGTTCTATCATCGCATAGGTGCGAGGAACGATATAAGAATAGTCTCGCGCATTCCTCAAAAGCTCATCTTTTTTAGTCCTTATTCGCCAAGATTTTTTTTCGAACAAATAATTCCTCGGACTGTCGCCACGAATTTTCAATTTGATGTTGCCAAGTGTCCCATCGGGATACATCAAAGAAGCCGGTTGCCACGTTTTTTGCGACTTAGGCAAATCGAACATCAGTTCATTAATTGAGGTTTGTGGAACGTATAAATTTACCGAAGGAAGACCCGGAATTTTACTGAGGGGGTTTAGATCCTTAATAAACTTAAGAATTGGAGTGTGAACCACGCCAAACAAATTTCTACCAGGCGAATGATTTGTTTCACGGAGTTCAGTAATAACGCCTGAACTTACAACGAAGCTGTAATGCGCGAACCAATAATAGATCGGCACAATTGATATAAGCCCAAAGACAAACCCCCAAGCAAAAAGACCCTTTACCAGCCATGCTCTCAGCATAAAACAAACTCGTAGATATAACGATTTAAATCAATTGCATGGAGCATTATTAGTTAGTTTCATGCGTTTAATTTCGATATCCAGTTGGATCTCGACGCTTTCTGGAAAAATGCCCCTTATCGGCGCGAGGGTAAGTATATCGTGTTTGTGCTCCGATGATGGGACGAAGGTTTGCTCGTCAAGGAAAAACCCTCGTTCAAGTAGCATGTCTAAATCTCTATGAGTGAACAAGTGGCCATTGCCGTTCCTATCAACAAACTTAACCTCGTTAACAACAACAATGGTCCCAGGGAACAAGCGGAACGCAAAGTCTACCGTATGTTGCGCACTAGCCCCAAGATATCGAAAAATGTAAGGGCTAGTCCGATGCAGGTTCAGCGGGTCTGAAATGGTTCGAAATCTGCCATCTTCAGATTCTAAAAAAGCTTGAAATTTATAATCAGTAGTAGAGTTCAATCCAAACATTTGCAAAGGATGTGAAGCTAGTGCAACGTGAGGAGCATGCATGTAATTTTTGCACCATAATTTTAATTCTTCTTCATTTTTTAATAAGACTGCCGCACGAACAACCTCTCTGTATGCATCAGCATTGGCGGGCATATGCTCTCTGATCTGATTCATGGCTTCAGCAGCGGCAGTTGGATCAAGACGAGCTCCAGTTCGACTTTTCACTAATTCCAGCCAGTAGCTACCAAATTGTTCGCCAAAACTTTCTTCAAGTCGGTGTAACCATTCCTCAAATTTAATATATTCCCCCTCAGACGAAACTGTTTCAAATAAAGTATAAGTGTTCTCAATCAAATCCCTTCTCATTAAAGAATTCATACCCAAAAACTCAGCAACTTTTTTTTGCCTCTGGAGCAAATTTAGCGCCTCAGAAGTTTTATTCATGACTATCGTATCCGCGAAATATGCTTCTGATACGAGCACAGGTAGTCGGCTGTAAACACGGTGGAAAGTCGAAAGACGCCCCTCACCCATCCAAAATATGGCACCTAAAAAAAATGATATTTGCAACAAAACTAATGCCGAGGCGCCAACAATTAACAAGCGAAACGGTACCATTTAATTGGCCCCTGATTTTATTTGAAAACTTAGGGATCTAGGAAGCAAACAAGCAGATGAAATTAACTTAACAATAAATTTCAACACGAGCAGATACTTTCATTCAGATCTACTTTCTGATCAAGCCTATATATTTGCGCTTTACCAAAACATATTTCTATTTGATTCTGATTGAAGAATTTTAAAGCCCTGCCAAGACATTTCAAAATTTCACCTACAATTGAAGCTGCGAACTTGCAGGAATCGCTAGAGCGCTGGTCGTGGCATGCCTATTTACAAATGATCAGCAAAGTTTAGTTATGCGATGAGCTTTTTCATCGTCGCCCACAGCATTCATTAAAAATTATACCGAGTGCCGCATTTTGGTTAGCGGAGGAACTTAGATTTTTAGCGCGCGAGAAGTTTACCACAACATTGTCATCCCCCTTGGAACAGTCAGGAGGTGGTTTTTAGCGGGAAAACTAGATTAGTACAAAGTAAACGGACCTAGGCCTTAGGCTCAAGTGGCTATCTGATGAACTAATGATTGTTTAAAAGTTGGGGAGCCAGTTGGGATCGAGCCGACGACATCCTGGTTGCAAAGCGCGATTTTAGCGGTTTTTGATCAACAAAATTGTACGCAATAAAAAGCTGGACCAAAACTGGACCAAACCAGAAAACAGGCCCCAGCCGGTAAGGGCCGAAGGCTTGTTTTTGAGGCTGTGCTTGAGATAGCGATGGTGGAGCCAGACGGGATCGAACCGACGACCTCCTGCTTGCAAAGCAGGCGCTCTCCCAGCTGAGCTATGGCCCCATAAAAGACCCTGAGTAACGGGATTAAACAGCGGGTCTGACGGGTAACAAAAATTAGTCCCGCCGTAGGCGGTGTTATCTGCGAATGGCGGGCTGGGGTCAACCTCTTTTTTTGATATGATGAAGCGGCGCACCCCCATCTGGCACATTGTATCCTTTTTATCAAAAAAAGGTGGCCGGCCTGTTGTGACGCCAGCTGCCATTGGGGAAGGATAGAAGTATCGGACGGATCAGGCCGCATCGATAGACATCGCCTCGAGCACCGCGTTGAATGTCACCTTACCGCCCTTCACGTTCAGACCGTTGGCCAGATGTGGGTCACGGTCAAGTGCTACAATACCATGCTCCGCAAGAGCCAACACATGAGGAAGGGTAGCATTGTTGAGTGCCTCTGATGAGGTCAGCGGCACCGAGCCCGGCATATTGGCAACACAGTAATGCACCACCCCGTCAACTACATAGGTCGGATCATCATGTGTAGTCGCGCGTGACGTCTCAAAACAACCGCCCTGGTCAATCGCTACATCAACCAAAACCGATCCAGTCTTCATTTCGGACAGAAAGGCCTTCGAAATCAGTTTTGGCGCGCTGGCGCCAGGAATTAGCACAGCCCCAATGACCATATCTGCTGAACGGCAGACCTCTTCCAGCACAGCTTTGTTGGAATACCGCGTGGTCAAGGCACTGCCGAAAATGTCCTCAAGATAACGCAGCCGTGGCACATAGCGGTCCAGTATGGTCACGCGCGCACCAAGGCCGATGGCCATCTTTGCGGCGTTTGTGCCGACAACACCGCCACCGATCACCACAACTTCGGCCGGGGACGTGCCTGGCACACCCGAAATCAGTAGGCCACGGCCACCCGCGCTGGCCTTCAGGTTGGCAGCCCCTTCGATAACCGCCAGACGGCCTGCAACCTCACTCATCGGAGCCAACAGTGGCAAACCTCCAGCATCATCAGTGATGGTTTCATAGGCAATCGCGGTACAACCGGATTCCATAAGACCTCGTGTCTGCGCCTGATCGGCCGCAAGGTGCAGATAAGTGAAAAGGATCTGGTCAGAGGATAGTTGTACCCATTCGCTCGGCTGTGGCTCTTTCACCTTGACGATCATCTCTGAAACAGAAAATATCTCTGCTGCGCTGCTTTTGATCTCGGCACCTGCAGCGCGATAAACGTCATCAGATGCGCCAATGCCAGCTCCAGCATCGGTTTCGACAATCACCTTGTGTCCGCGACTTGTCAGTTCAGCAACCGAGCTCGGCACCAGGCCAACGCGTGCCTCACGTACTTTAATTTCCTTTGGAATACCGATCAGCATAAACACCCTCCAACTGATACCTGACGAAATGGGCTGTGATGGTCACAACTCGCATTTCAAACAGAGCCAGAATATATGATAATTCTTATCGCATTTCTTTGCTTTATGTTGTGGTTAAAACATAAATTATCGCATTATGAATTAAATATATTCATTTAGGCACAATTAAATTGCGTTATGATATGCTGCTATCGACATGCCAGCGAGAAAGGGCACACATGGACCGGATTGATCAGGCTATTCTGAGCACACTTCAGGAAAATGCGCGGGTCGCGAATGTGGATCTGGCATCAATGGTCGGGCTGTCTCCATCTGCTTGCCTGCGCCGCGTGGCTCAGCTCGAAAAAGCGGGGATTATAGATGGATATCGTGCCCAGCTGAATGCCAGCAAAATGGGGCATGATGTGCTGGTGCTTGTGCAGATCACGCTTGAGGGTCAGTCAGCCGAAATGCTGGCCGAATTCGAGGCCGCTGCAGCAAACATCCCGCAAGTGCTTGCTGTGTTCCTTATCGCAGGACAGAGTGACTATATCCTGCGGATTGCGGCGCGAGATGTCGACGATTTTGGACGGCTGCATGCAAACCACCTATCCGCCCTGCCCCATGTGCTGCGCATGGAGAGCAGCTTTGTGATGCGCGAAGTCTTCAACCGCTCACTTGCCCCGCCAGCCACCTGACCGGGCACTCGAACTGTCATGCAGATCATCAGCGTCAGTCAGCGCTGCGCCCATGCTGCGAATTTCGCCGATGAAGCTGTGGAACGGCTGCCAGTCATCCTGTTCTGCAATGGACGCCCAAAGTTCTTCGACTTTTTCGATCGACAGCGCTACCGCCACGTCACGCCCAAAGAAATGTTGCTTGGCACTGGCGCGCGGTTTCGCGCCTTTCAGTGTTTCGGCAAAGGCCCGCCATGCGTTGCTGCCATAGTTGCCGCGACGCGGCGTGCCCCCGTACCAGTCATGAAAAATTTGAGAGAAGCCGATATCGCTTTCCCGCGCGGCCGCAAACAGCGCCTTGCTAATCCCGATTGATGCCTCGGCGTCCATAATAATGCCAAGACGCCAACACAGGCGTTTTCGCAAGCTTGTTTCAAGCTGCGCATAGAAATGCTGCAACACGGCCTCCAACGCCGTCGTCTCGCAAAAAGGAACAAGGCAATCTGCAAGGCGGCAAACCGCCCACAAACTTGCCTCTGGCTGGCGTCCAAAGGCATAGCGGCCACCTCGATCGAAATAGGCCGCAACAAAGCCGGGATCAAACCGGTCCATAAACCGCCACGGACCATAATCAAAGCTCTCGCCGGTAATGTTGAAGTTATCCGTATTCAGTACGCCATGCACAAAGCCGGATGCCATCCAAGCTCCGGCGGTATCGGCCACGCGCGCGGCCACGGCACCCAGAAAGGCAACCGCCAAAACGCCAATGTCTTCTTCAGCGTTTAGACTCTCGGCAAAGTAATGCCGCGCTGCATGCCGAATCAGTATTTCCAGCCCGTCCTGATCATTCATGAACCGCAGACGCTGAAAGCTGCCAATCCGAATATGGCTATGCGATAACCGAACCAGCACGGCCGCGCGTGTGGGTGACGGCTCGTCATGACGTAACAGCGTTTCGCCTGTTTCAATCACCGAAAAAGTTTTCGATGTGTTGACACCCAGCGCCTCAAGCATCTCGGTTGCTAAAATTTCACGTACTGCCCCTTTCAGCGTCAGCCTCCCGTCTGCCGTGCGGGAAAAGGGCGTCTGGCCAGACCCTTTCGTACCAAGGTCCAGAACGCGCCCGTCAGCCGCCCACATCTGGGCGAAGAGGAAGCCTCGGCCATCGCCAATTTCCGCGTTGTACACACCAAATTGGTGGCCGTGATAACAAAGTGCCAGCGGTGCAGGAAAATTGCCGTCGAGTGGCGCAAACTTGCCGAAATGATTCACCCAGTCTTTGTCTGACAGATTACCAAGCCCGATGCTCTCCGCAGCGCGATCATTGCGATATCGCAAAATATGCTTTGGAAACGCCGCGGCGCGGACAGTGGAATAAAACCTTTCATCCAGTTCCATGTGAATAGGGGCAGCTGAATAGAGCGTCACGGGGCGTCTTCCATAGAACAATTAGCGGCTAAATTGAGGTGTCCAATTCATTTGCACGGTGTCACGTTCAAGCACAATTGACACCTGAATAATGGATAACGGTGATGCTGGATTTGTGCAATGTACTCTCGCCGATCGAGTCAGCAAACGGTCTGCCCAATGCCTGCTACACAAGTGACGATATACATCGCCACGAGCAAGAAACACTCTTTACCAACAACTGGGCGGCTGTCGGCTTTGGCAAGGATATTGCCATGCCCGGAATGGTCAAACCAATCACATTCCTTGGAATTCCTATGCTGCTGGTGCGCACCCAGGAAGATGATATAAATGTTTTTCAGAATGTGTGCCGGCATCGCGGGATGATCCTTGTTGACACGCCACAGCAACTGCGTGGACCCATCACCTGCCCCTATCACGCCTGGAGTTATGATCTGAAAGGGACGCTGAGGCGCACACCGCATGTTGGCGGCCCCGGCATTGATACAATCGACAGTCTGCAACATTGCGACTACCCGCTGATCTCCGTAAGGTCCCATGTATGGCGCGATATTATCTTCATTAATGTTGGGGGTACCGCGCCGAGCTTCGAAACGTCTGCAGACAGTCTCGTGTCGCGGTGGAATGAATTCGACCAACCACTCTTTCACGGCGGTAAAGATTCATCTATCCAATTCGCCCTCGATTGTAACTGGAAGCTGGCGGTAGAAAATTACTGCGAGGCATACCACCTACCCTTCATCCATCCCGCATTGAATACATACTCGCGCCTTGAGGACCACTATAATATTCTGGAGGATGGCGGCTTTGCCGGTCAGGGCACAACGGTCTATCAACCACAGATCATGGATGATGGCCGCCATTTTCCACGCTTCGCCGACCTTTCGGATAAATGGCAAAGGGGCGCTGAATATGTGGCGCTGTTCCCGAATGTGCTTCTTGGTGTCCATAATGACCATGCCTTTGCAATCCTGCTGAACCCGGAAGGAACCGGACGCACCGTTGAACAGGTGGAAATTTATTACGCCAATAAAGCGGCCTGCGATGATGGCTATGCCGATATGCGCCGCACCAACACTGAAATGTGGCGAACTGTTTTTGCAGAGGATGTTTGCGTTGTTGAGGGGATGCAGCGCGGACGTGCTGCCAACGGCTATGATGGCGGCAAATTTTCAGCAGTGATGGACACGCCGACGCATCATTTCCACAAATGGGTTGCTAAGGAACTCGTAGCTTGAGCCAAACAACCAGACAAGCTAACCCCAGCGGGCCTCAATGGGCAGGATGCACTAATCCGTGTTTTGGAATAGCCGTAAACCGGAACTCGCAGGCCGTTCGGATGCGCAATCGACGTAAGCACTTTGATTTCTCAGGCGCGCTGATAAATACGGTCCAGCTCGCCACTGATGACATAATCGATAATAAATTCGCCAAGCCGCTTGATTTCATCACTGAACCGCGTACCAGATACCGCATCAAAACCATGAAAGTCGCGACCGTGACTGCGAGCCGCTGAGAGATCAGAGATGGGTGGTGCCATAATGGCATTCACCTCCTCCAGTGCTTCGGCAAGTTGGCCAAAATTCTTTTGTGATGGTGACGTCCTGTTTGGAACCACAATCACATGCGGATTGACCACACCGTAATCTTCCTTGCGGTCATCCAGTTCCTTTATAAAATCAATGGTTGGCCGCAAATCAGTCCAAGACATTGAGGTTGGAACCAAGACCGTGCTGCATAGCATTGCCATCTGCCAGACATTTCCCAGCTTCCCTGCACCAGTATCAACGATGGTCAACGAGTCATCCTCACTCAGCATGCGACGCAGAATACCATCGAGCGTGGTCATGCTAACGCCATCATACCTATCGCCAACCGGCAGGAATTTGATATCGTCGGCACGGCTGAGTGGGCGCATCATCTCAAACGCCGTTCCTTGCGGATCAGTATCAAGTAGCATGACAGAGCGGCTATTATAGCGTGCACGCAAATAATCAGTGAGATAAACAGCAAGTGTACTTTTTCCCACACCACCTTTAATGTTCCCAACGAAGATTGCCTTGCCAGAATGCATAATCAAGCCCACCCGCCTGAAGATCGAAAAAAAAGGCACATCTATGCCTAGCTAGAATCATAGTATGCATTAACCATTAATTGCAAAATTACAATTTAGTGCCAGCCTAAGCTTCAGTTTGCGATGCAAGAACTATTCGCAAACCGCATAAATTTATCTTGTGTTAGATTGCCTTGGTACGATGCGTTGTCGCTTTTTGAGTGATCGCCTTAAAAACTCAAACACTTGCCGGCCATCACCGCACCAATCATCATCAACAGTCGTCGGTCAGACTGGTCAACCATTGCTTTTTCATCGTTGCAATCGATTATCTAACGATGTGCCCCACATCAATCTTTAGGTATTTTTGTTCTTGTCTTGTAGCCCAAACAATCATGAAAAAAGAAATCTTTTCAATGTTAAACAATAATTATTCAAATTTCCACTCTGGATCCTGATGCCCCGGCATTTGTCCACGTCCCAACTTTAGTGCGAACAGTTTTCGCCCAGCAATGTAATCATCCCCTGTACGCACCATACTATCCATAAAGGCGTCACATTGGCCAACAGGGTCGTTGCTTTTCAACATCTCCATTAGCAGCCTGCGAGTTATTGAAATTGCTTTTTGACGGCTGAAAAACAATGACGAAAACTGGTCACCATCAGCCAACAGGCGTGCGAAGCAGTAACTGGCAAGTATCACTTTTTGGTCATTGAGAATGGTTAGCGCGGTAGAACTAAGCATTAAAAATAGTCAAATCACCAATGCGTGCATCCCCGCCAGACCCAAAGATAGTCTACAAGGGACGCCAACCAGAGGCATGTTTCTAGGCAAACAGCTTGCACAGGGCATAGCACAAACGTTACCCAAATCACGGACAAGCACTGCAAAGCAAGTATAAAAACAGCACGCTGAAGCGCAGTTAACTGGGCCACATGCACCAGTGACCAACTGCGATCACCAGATGTTCTAAATGTCCAGCATGGTGATAGTGATGAGTAGCGCGACGCTGCGCGGCAACCGACAGCAACCAAAGAAAAGCTGTTTGGCTAATGCCGGCAAGACGCTGATCAACCAACCCTGACTAACTGCAGACCAACGATTCTCTTCTGCCAACCTGATCGTGGAATGACAAAATGAAATCGACACATATGTCTGATATTCTTTAGACCAAACTAGCGAGGCAAATCCAGACCACGTAATTCATTGATATTTATCACATTGGTTTTATGAAGAACATCAGCTAACATCTAATTGTGTGCATGTAGTTTGACTGCGGCGAATTAATTATTGCCTTTGTGGAACAGTCTTAAAAAGCTTGCACCTCCGGTCAAAGCGCAAGCCATTTGAGACGGAATAAAGCGGTTAGTTGTTGAAAAACCCGGTCAACAGTAGGCTTTAGCAACATTTAAAGATAAAAAATTCAATGGATCAGCTGCTCGACAGATTTTCGCAAGGTTTATCGCGCCTTATGGCTGAGGTGTTTAATTTCGTGCGGCCAGTTGAATCGCTGCTCGACAGTCTCTACCAAACTTCATCGCGCCTTAAAGTGGAAGCGCTTAGCTTCTTGAAACAAGTCGGTTCGTTGCTAGATAAATTCCTCCAGTTTTTATCGCCCCTCCTAGCTGAGGCGCTTAGTTTTGTTCAACCAATCGCTCCACAGCTCTATCTGCCAATGCTGGGCGGGCTGTTGCTGGCAATCTTTTTACTGCTTTTAGCTCTTGTGCGAAGTAAGCGCGCCAATGTGCATAACAGCAAAGTATTCGAGCAAGAGATTACTTTTGAGGATATTTCCGCCGAGACTGCAAATAGCACTGGGGTAACAACTAACGACGCAAGTGCATTCCAAACTGAGCCTGCATGGTCGACGACACCTAATACACCTATTAATCCAACTCAAAATGCCAAGGCACAAACGAACGGATTTACCTTTTTTAAACGCAAATCTGGCACCAGGGACTGCGTCGCGGCAGCAGGAAGCGATACGTCGTCGATCGACGGAACATACACGTTAAATACTGATTCGAAAGTAAGTGGCGACGATGCTTTGTTGGCTGGCCTCGAGCAAGAAATGCTCGCCACAAGACAGCTTTATCTGGACGGTATAATCTCGAAAGAAGTTTATATATCCGAAACGAGGGTGCTTTACCAGAAAGCCCAAACACTTATGACTTGATCATCCCTATAGCTAATTGCGGGCATACTGGAGACCCTTAACATGGGGCGCTGCCCCCGTCTGGTGGGTTTCAAGGCGCAAGGACCCTTTATCGACAGCGTGGTAGCGCCAAGTTGCTGAGAACACGCGCATACAAGTTGCTGCCACCGCCGGTGCGGTCTAGGCTAAACGCAATCCATAAAATGCCAACGCAGATTGCTTTCGGGAGATTGCTATTATGTTAAGTGTTCGTTTCCATCGGATGGATGAAGGCACGGCCGAAGATTACGCCCTTTTAGGGAGGCTGGAACATAAATTCATTGAAAGCCTGCCAGACCGGTTGCTGTATGCGCTGAACAGCTTGCAGCATTCGCTTGCCGGATACCAGATTGACCGGCTACAGCATTCGCTGCAATCGGCAACGCGCGCCGAGGCGAGCGGCGCCGATATTGAGCTGATTGTTGCGGCGCTGATACACGACCTTGGTGATGATCTAGCCCCGCACAACCATTCACAGCTTGCCGCAGCTATCATTCGCCCCTATGTCCGCGCCGAAGTTACTTGGATTATTGAACATCACGGGGTTTTCCAGATGTATTATTACGGCGACGCAGCTGGTCTGAACAAGGATGAGCGCGAACGCTATCGCGGCCATGACTGGTTTGACAGCTGTGAACGGTTCTGTCGTGATTGGGACCAGATGGCCTTTGACCCAGATTACCCGACAAAGCCGCTTTCATATTTCGAACCGATGGTGCGCACGATCTTTTCGCGTCCAGCCTTTGATCCCGCCATCATAACCCCAGCGGCGTAAAATCATCGCCGGCCGGATTGACGACGCCTCCAATAACCCTGACAGTTAATAACCCAGATAGAAAGTGACCTGACCCATGACTCAACGCCTGCTGATCACCGGTGCCAATCGTGGCATTGGGCTGGAAATGACCCGCCAAGCCGCCGCTCGCGGTGACCAGGTGACAGCTACCTGCCGCCAGCCTGATGCGGCAGAGGCGTTGACGGAATTAGCCGCCGCTCATTCCGGCAATATACGCATCATCGCCATGGATGTTGGCAGCGCAGAATCGGTGGCTACCGCCGCGAAGTGTAATGGCGGCTTTGAAAATGGATTGGACCTTGTGGTGGCGAATGCAGGCCAGCTGAATGCCCGAGGCGGGCTGAATGACCCAGGCCACACTGAGGCGAATATTGCAGAATCGCTGATGACCAATGTGGCCGGTGTCTTTTTTACCGCGCGCTATTTCGTACCGTTCCTTCGCACCGGCAAACCCGGCCGCACTGCTAACTCGCCGGGAAAATTCGCCGTCATTTCATCACAGATGGGGTCATCCACCCGCGCCGGCACTAACGCGCCAATCTATCGCGCATCAAAGGCGGCGGCGACCAATCTGGCGCGGTCACTTGCGCTGGAACTGGCCCCTGACGGCATTGCCGTCGGCGCTTGGCACCCAGGATGGGTGCAGACCGATATGGGCGGGGCCGAGGCCGCCATCACCCCACAGGCCAGCGCCGATGGGTTGCTAGCACGCTTTGACGCGCTGACCATGGACAGTAGCGGTATATTCGAAACCTGGGATGGCGAAAAGATGCCATTTTAAAGGTGGCCATTTTAGGGTGGAAGAGTCTCTTTGGGGAGATATGATCGTGGCCGGAGATGACAAGAAGTGCGGCGATGCGGCTAAGGGCAATAAGGCTGGCGGCGACAGGGCCGGCGGCGATAACGCCGTGGAATGGCTGCCGCCGAAGATGCGCGATCTCGATATCTCGATTCCCTATTCTAACCCGCCAACCGACCGCCTGATGGATTTTTACGCCAGCTGGGCGGAGAATTACGACACCGACCTGATTGACGCCTATGGCTATATGGCACCAACTGACGCGGTGGCCGCAATTATGACGCTGGGCTTACCATCAGACGCCCGCATTCTAGATGCCGGCTGCGGCACCGGACAGGCCGGCGCGTTGCTGGCCACCGCCGGATTCACCCATCTTGACGGCGCCGACCTATCGCCGGAAATGCGCGCCGTGGCGGCGCGCCTCGGTATATATCAACGTCTCTATCACCTCGACATGACAACGGATTATGCTCCACAGATTGTGGATTTCGGCAGGACCTATGATGCGGTCATTTGCGTGGGGGTATTTGGCTATGGCCCACCATATGTCGAAGACCTGCCGCGGATCATGGACGCCGCTCGCCCCGGCGCGCCAGTATTGGTCACAGT
>MDTC01049025.1_pt1 | contig 22928 bp, 22 predicted proteins | sample 811181 | NCBI WGS metagenome assembly MDTC01 (sample SAMN05326644, study PRJNA326480) | marine metagenome | isolation source: seawater | place: Pacific Ocean: North | collected 2011 | reverse complement strand
TAATATTATAGTGACATTTAAAAATAAAGTTATATCTTATAGTTGTTTGGTATTTTATTTCATCTTTTATAAAGTATTATTTTGTTAAAATTTAATTTAAAAAATAAAAAATCTCCTTTACACCAAAAATTTGATAATAAATTTGATAAATCGCCTTATGAAATAGTCAAGGAAGATATAAATAAGGTAAATAAATTTATTATTGCTAAACTAAAATCAGATGTTCCTTTAATACCTATCATATCAGAGCACCTTTTAAAATCTGGAGGAAAACGAATAAGACCTTCGCTTACTTTGTTGTTTGCGAAAATGTTTGGATATCATTTTGGAGAAAGGCACATAGAACTTGCGTCGTGTATTGAACTAATCCACATGGCTTCAATTTTACATGATGATGTAGTAGATGAAAGCAAACTTAGAAGAGGAAACCCAACTGCTAACAATTTGTGGGGCAATAAGTCTAGTATTCTTGTTGGAGATTATCTATTTAGTAAGTCCTTTCAGATTATGGTTAATGATGCTGATTTTTTAGTTATGAAAACTATTGCAAATGCCTCACAATCTTTGGCAAAAGGTGAAGTAATGCAACTCAGTCTTACTAATAACTTAGACAGTACTAAAGAAAAATATCTTAAAGTAATAGAAGGAAAAACTGCTGGTTTATTTTCTGCTGCTGCAGTCTTAGGTGGGATAATTACCAAACAAAAACAAGATACAATAAATCATTTAAGCTTATTTGGAAATTATTTAGGTATAGCATTTCAAATTTTAGATGATGTTTTAGATTATGATATTTCTTCTAATAATTTTGGAAAAAAAATTGGAGATGATTTTAAAGAAGGAAAAGTTACGCTTCCTATTCTAATTGCCTACAGTAGGTCTAACGATAAAGAGAAAGCTTTTTGGAAAAAAGTAATTGAAGATCTAAACCAAGAAAAAAATGATCTAAAAGTAGCTTTAGATATAATTTCAAAATACAGTTGCTTGAGTGAAGCAAAAGCTTTTGCAGAGTCGTATGCAAAAAAAGCAAGTGAAATATTAGATAAACTTCCAAAAAATGATTTTAACGTATCACTAAATACAATTTGTCAATTCGTTTTTAGGAGAAAAAGTTAGGTTAAGTTAAAACTTAGTACTTCATTTATATTTATCGCTTTAATTAAAATAAAATAATAATCATTCTTTTTCAATTTTAAATTTTCAAGGGATATTTTTGTGATATGTGCCTTTAGTAAACCTGAATTGAATTTGAAATATAAAATAACTAAATTATTATCTATCTTCATAAGGGTTAACTTGAGTTTTAAATAATTTAGCGCACTAATTTCCTTTGGAAGACTCTTACAAATTATTAAATCTGAGGCACTAATTCTCACAAGAACCTCTTCTTCTATTTTAAATTTTTTTGTAAAAACGGTCAGCGATTGATTTTCAATATTTATTTTAGTCAAATTATTTTTTTTATTTACATGGGTAACTTTCCCTTGAAAAAAATTATCTAACTTATTAGCTAAATAATTTTTATTAAAATAATTAAAAGCATCGATTTTTTTTCCTGCATAAACTAGTCTGCCGTTGTTAATAAAGTTTATTTTATGCCCCAATAAAAATGTTTCTGTAGAAGAATGCGAAACATAAATTATAGGTATTTTAAATTTTAAATATACTTTTGCTATGTAACTAAGCAATTCGTTTCTTTTCGAATGGTCAAGAGATGCTAATGGTTCATCCATTATTATAAGTTTTGGTTGCGATAAAAGGGCTCTCCCTATTGCTACTCTCTGCTTCTCTCCACCTGATAAATTATAAGGATATCTATTTATTAATTCACCAAGCTTTAACAAGTTTATTATATCATTGGTATTAAAGTTTTTTTTACTATCTTTTGATAAAAATCCTCCGTAGGTAAGATTTTTTTTTACATTAAGATGAGGAAATAGTCTGGAGTCTTGAAAGACGTAACCAATATTTCTTTTATGTATTGGACAAAAGTAATTGTCTTTGGAACTATTTAACACTACATTGTTGATAATAATCTCTGCATAATCTGGTTTTATAAGTCCAGCTATACAATTAATTATGGACGTTTTACCTGAACCTGAGGGGCCAAAAAAACAATTTATTCCGTCCTCTAATTTAAGTTTTACGTTGAGTTTAAAATCACCTAGCTTCTTTTTAACATTAATAATATTGTTCATCGTTTTCTGTTAGTTTTTAATAATTTTTCTAAAATTATTTCAGAAATTAATATTGCTAGAATGGAAATAACAATTGATATAAAAGTTAACCTTAAAGCCATTGCCTCTCCATTAGGTATCTGCAAAAATGTATATATAGCTGCAGAAATTGTTTGAGTTTCTCCTGGGATATTTGATACAAATGTGATTGTTGCTCCAAACTCTCCCAAAGACCTTGCAAAACTTAAAGTGGTTCCAACAATAATTCCAGGTAAAGCAATAGGCAATGTTATAGTAAAAAAAACTTTTAGAGGAGTAGCTCCCAACGTTCTAGCAGCATCTTCTATTTTCTTATCAATCATTTCAATTGCAAGCTTAATAGACCTAACCATAAGTGGAAAACCCATTATAGCGCATGCTAAAGCAGCACCTGTCCACTTAAATGCAAAAGTAAAATCAAAATATTTTAATAAAAACTTACCCGCATATCCATTTTTACCAAAAAAAATCAATAGCAAATAACCAGTAACAACTGGAGGTAATATTAAAGGTAAATTGACAAGGCTTACTAAAAACTTTTTTAGTGGGAACGACTTTCTTGCCAATATAAAACCAGTAAAAATCCCAAATGGAAGACTAAATATAGAGGCTATAGATGCTATTTTAAGAGATATCAAAATAACAGTAATTTCTTCATCTGTAAAATTAATCATGGGTTACTATAAATCCCCATTTTTTGAAAATTGACATGGTTTTTTTTTGCTTTAGAAAGTTATAAAGTAGCATGGTATCATTTTCTTTATTCAATATAGTAATAGGGTACTGAACTTTAGTATATAAAGAAGTATCTAACTCATAAATAATCTTCACTTTTTTATCTACTAAGGCATCAGACTTGTAAACTACTCCATATTCTAAGTCACCTCTTGATACAAAACTAAGGGCTGCTCTAACATTAGGGCTATTTGCTACGTTATACTTTATTTTCTCCCATATTCCAATATTTTGAAAAAATTCTTTTGCGTAAATTCCTGCTGGAACAGCGTCAACCATTGCAAGTGAAATTCTTGTATTTGTATTTAAAAATGTTTTTCTTACGTTATTAAAATAATTAGGGCTATGTTTATTTAAATTTTTATCGTTGGTAATTGCTACTAGAGAATTACTTAATAGAATGAACGTAAAATCTCTAAGAACAAGTTCTCTTTTTTCTAAATGTCTCATCCATTCCATATTAGCTGAGATAAAAAAGTCAGGTTCAGCACCATTTTTAATTTGTTGTGCTAATTGAGCTGTGCCTAAGTATACTTCTTTAATATTTATATTCTTATTTTTTTTATACATATGTAATACTTCACTCAAACTATCTTTTAAGCTAGCTGGAGCAAATACCATTAAGTAATTATTTTGAGTCCCATATGTTTTAAAAGATATAAATATACTGTAAAAAAAAATTAAAAGAAAAAAAAAATTATTAAGATAGTTTTTCATTTTTATAAAATAACTCTTCATATTTAAAAAAAAAAGCCCTAATAAAAAATTTTTTAACTTTTAACCTATCCTGAATAAATGAATATAATATAAAATTATAAGATGATTCTATTAAAATAATTTTTTTAAAATAGTTAGCCATGCATTTCATTTTTTTGGTAAAAATTTTAATTAAAACATTAAATTCTTGTACTTTTAAAAAATCCTTAATTGAAAAAAGATTAAGTTTTTCGTTATTTTTATCTAAATAATACTGCAAAGCAATCTTGATTTCTAAACAACGAAATTTCTTTAAATTAATAAAAGATATAATAATATGAATTTTTTTATAAGATTGTTGTAAATCTTTAAATAAAAATTGAATAGATTTTTTTTTTAAAATAATACTATAATAAAGAAACATGATATTTGTTCAGAGCATAAATTGAAATCATTTCTAATAACATATGGTTTTATAATATTAACAATAGTTGTTATTGTCATTACTAAATATTATTTGAATACTGTTTAACTTAAGCTTTATATTAGAATGTTGACAATTTGAAGTTTTTCATTAAAAAAAGGAAATATTAATTTTTAAGGAAAATATATGTTAATTGATAAAAACGCTGTAATAAAGAGTAAACAGGACCAACTTTGTGAAACAAAGCAATGGAAAACTAGTAGATGGAAAAATATTAGTAGAGATTACACTGCTGAAGATGTAAAAAAAATTAGTGGGTCAATCAAAATTGAATATACGTTAGCAGATAAAGGTTCAAAAAAACTTTGGAATTTATTATCAACAGAGCCTTACATTAACACTTTAGGAACATACACTGGCAATATGGCAGTTCAACAAGCAAAAGCTGGCCTAAAAGCAGTATACGTTTCAGGTTGGCAAGTAGCAGCAGATGCAAACCTTTCAGGAAACATGTATCCTGACCAAAGTTTGTATCCCGTAAATAGTGTTCCAAAAATTGTAGATAGAATAAATAGAGCATTTCATAGAGCTGACCTAATACAACATATGGAAAAGTCTGATAATTCTTCTAATAGTGAGGTTGATTATTTTCTGCCTATTATAGCAGATGCTGAAGCTGGTTTTGGAGGCCCTTTGAATGTTTTTGAATTAATGAAAAATATGATAGAAGTAGGAGCATCAGGTGTTCACTTTGAAGATCAGCTTTCTTCTGAAAAAAAGTGTGGCCATTTAGGAGGAAAGGTCTTAGTGCCTACGTCAACTTTTGAAAGAACCTTAAATTCTGCCCGCTTAGCTAGTGATGTTTTAAATGTACCAACAATAATTATGGCAAGGACTGATGCTAATGCTGCAAAACTTCTCACCAGTGATGTAGATGAAAGAGATAAAAAGTTTTTAACTGGTGAAAGAACTGAAGAAGGCTTTTATAGAATAACAGGTGGACTTGAGTGTGCAGTAGCAAGGGGATTAGCATATAGTAAATATGCTGATTTAATATGGTGTGAAACTGACAAACCTGATATTGAAGAAGCAAAAATTTTTGCAGAAGCTATTAAAAAAGAATATCCTGAAAAGCTTTTAGCTTACAATTGTTCACCATCTTTTAACTGGAAAAAGCATTTAGATGACTCTCAAATTAGTAAGTTTCAGAAAGAGCTTGGTTCTATGGGTTATAAGTTTCAGTTTATTACTTTAGCAGGGTTTCATAACCTTAATCTATCAACATTTAATCTTGCAAAGGCTTATTCAGAGACGGGAATGTCAGCATATGCAACACTTCAACAGGAAGAGTTTTCTAAAGAAAATGATGGATATACTGCCACAAAACATCAAAGAGAGGTAGGCGTTAGTTATTTTGATAAAGTAGCGGAAGTAATATCTTCTGGAAGAAGTTCTACTGTTGCTATGAAAGAGTCTACAGAAACGGAACAATTTAATGAGTAATGATAAACTAGAAAATAATTCACAGCGAGTAAAAGGAGGAGTATTTGCTCAAGCAGACATTGATTTATTAAAAAAAACTTTAGATTATTATATAAAAAATAATAAAAACTTAGACTCTAAAGAGCAGTCTAAGATTAGTTTGCTATTTCATAGACTAGGTAGAATGAGTTCAAGATAATTTTTAATATAGTCAAAGTGCTCCAGTAGAGATTTGAACTCTAACCACAAGTTTCGAAGACTCGTATGCTATCCTGTTACACCACTGGAGCAAAACATTTACTATATTTTAAAACATTAGTATATCTTAACCTAACTATGATTTATTTCTTTTATTTTAATCATATGCTATGATAATTTTATTATTATAGGCTACTATGAATACATTTAACTTTAACTCAGTGCCAAATATAATATCAGGGCCTGGAAAAATTAATGAATTATCGAATATATGTTTAAAAAATCAAATTTTTAAGCCATTAGTAATTACTGATTCTGGGATTAAAGAGCAAGGTTATGTAAAAATATTAGAAAATATTTTCAGCAAAAAGAATATTGATGCCAGTATTTTTGATGAAGTAAAAGCAGACCCCCCAGAAAAAAATATTTTTGATGCAGTTTACATTGCGAAAAAAAAGAAATGTGATGCTATTATAGGTCTTGGTGGAGGCAGTTCTATGGACGTGGCTAAAGCTGTATCATATTTTGCTATTAACGATAAAAATATTAAGGATTGTTATGGAGTAGGAAAATTAACACTAAAAAGAATGCCATTAATCCAAGTTCCCACTACAGCAGGTACTGGATCAGAGGTTACTAATATTGCTATTTTTACATTAGAAAGTGAACAAAAAATGGGAATAGTTGATCCATTACTATATGCCGATCATGTGATATTAGATGCCAATTTGACTCTCAACTTACCCAACACAATTACTGCGTACTCTGGAATAGATGCAATGGTTCATGCTATAGAAGCCTACACTACAAAACTTAAAAAAAATCCTATATCAGACTCCTTGGCCAAAGAAGCCTTGTATTTATTAGGTAAAAATATTAAAATAGTACATAGAGAACCAAATAATATTAAAGCTAGGGAAAGTATGTTGCTTGGGTCAACTTTGGCTGGCATGGCTTTTACCAATGCTCCGTGTGCTGGTGTTCATGCGTTGGCGTATCCAGTAGGAGCGTTATTTAAGGTGCCACATGGCCTTTCTAATTCATTGGTGCTTACTGAAGTAATTAAATTCAATGCAAACTTTGCAGAATCTATGTATTTAGAAATAGCAGGTCTATGTATTCCTGAATTGAAAAATAAAAAAATTCATATAAATGATTTTATTGATGGAATAGATAACCTCATTAGAGACTTAAAAATTCCTAACAAGCTAAAAGAAGTTGGAGTAAATCATAATGATATTCCTAAATTGGCAGAAGATGCAATGAAACAAGAAAGACTACTTATAAATAATCCTGTAAAAATTGAATATAAGAATGCGGTTAATATATATGAAGCAATACTATAAATACTCATAACTTTAGAAAAAATTTTTATGCTAACTAAATAAAAAAAATGAAAGAAATAGCAATCATATTTTTCACTCCCGTAACGGTTGTTACCTTATTATTCTTTTTAGGGTTAGTTTCTTCAAGGCCAAAAAATAAAATAAAAATTTACTTTTACAGCTTACTTTTTCTTATGATTTTTAGTATGCCTATTTCTTCTTTTATTTTAAGTTTCCCTCTAATTCATTTAGTAAAAACTATTAATGATAATAATCAGAATAACATTAAATCGGTGATTGTTTTAACTGCAGGCATAGAAAAAGATTTATCAGAAAATTGGAGACCCAGTAGCAATTCTGTAAATAGAACATTGTTAGGAAAAAGCTATTCCGATAAACTATTTGTACCTTTAGTAATATCAGGGGGTTTAACAGGGTCACAAATTTTATCTGAGGCTGCAGTAATTAGAGACTATTTAAAATTATCGAATAGTATAATTGAGCAAAATAGTAAAAATACATATGAAAGCGCGAAGAACTTAGAAAGTTTTTGCAAACAAGAAAAAGGTCCTTTCTTATTAATAACAGGAGATTATCATAGGCTAAGAAGCTATTTATCTTTTAAATCTCATAATTGTGATATTAAATTAATACCAAAAAAAGTAAATTTTAACATGTTGCTTTTTTATCCTTCTTCTGATGGCATTAAGGTTTTTGAAAAATTAACCTATGAATATATGGGAATATTTTATTACCTTATAACTAACAAAATTAAACCTTTAGTTCTTTTTAATATTTGATGGATACTTAATTTTCATTGTGAGCCTCATAGGATAACTTTGCTTATTAGATATCAAAGTTTTAGCCAAAGGCATCTCAATTTCTCCAAATCCTAAAACTCCAGCAAATTTACCGAAGCCTTGAATGATGCTTAATTTTCCTTTGCAATATGCATCTCCGTCAAGCCCAGCTGTTGTACTACACTTCCAAGATGTTATAAGGATATCTTTACTATTTGAATTATTAAAATAACAAAGTCCATTCAAATCTTCTACCACAGCAAATCCACAACTAAAGCCCCTTCCCTTATAAGACCTTCCTAAAAGGTCACATTCTAATGTAGTTTCTTTAAATGCTTTGTAAGATGTATTTTTTATTTTTCCAAACAAAGTCCCTTTGATAATCTCATCCTCTGCCACATTTTTTTTTGATATATCATTATCTGTGTTTACTATTATATCCAATTTATAATCTAAAAAATCTTCTGTTGCAAAAGCTAATTTAGATAATGATAAGCTTATAATAAATAATGCTAAATAAAATTTTATTAAATTCATACTTCTAGAACCTATAAAAAAAGCTATTTAAAGTAAAGCATGTTTGTTTATCAATATAAATAAGAAATTTCGATTATTATACTTTATTTAGTTTAAAATTATTATTATCCTTGTATTTTAAAAAATTTTTATTATTTAATTATGAAAGGATAAATAATGTTTAAAATAAATACAGTTCAAGCCCACTGCGATATTCCATGTAAAGTTTATGATCCTTCTGTCATACAGTACTCTGCACTGAGTATAGTTAGATTTATGGATCTTATTAATGATGAAATCAAAGATTCTGATATGAACTATAATAGAATTGCTCAACTTTCTAGACTTGTTACAGTAAAAGAGCAACATGCTAAAGAAGTAAAAGCTGAAATTGCTACAATATGGGGCGATTATTTTAAAGAACCACAAATTTCTAAACATCCAGAAATTCATGAATTAGTACACTCTATAATGCAACTAGCATCTAAATGCAAACAAGAAATAAATAGAGAACACGGGGTTGAACTTTTAAAAAAAATTAATAAATTTACAGAAATTTTTTGGGAAACTAAAAATATAGAGACGGAAAAAAAGTATGCTCCTTATCCTCCAGAGTTAGTTATAGTCTGTCCTAAACTAAAAAGTGTTTAAGATATTTAAAGTTTCTGGTACTAGCATGCAACCTATAGCTTGCCCTGGAGACTATATAATCGCTACAACTATTCTAAAAAGATTATTTTTAAAAAATAGACTTGTAATTTTTTTTGATGAAATACACTCGTATATCATAAAGAGAGTTTCAAATAGTAAAAAATCTTTTTTTACACTTAAAAGTGATAATGCCTCTACTACCTCAGTATTTCATGACAAACAACTAGATAAAGAACAGATTTTATTTGTTGTTTTACTAATAATTAAAAGAAAAAATTTTGAAATACTCCTAAATTTTAAGAAAAAGTTAATAAAAAATATTTAATATATTTTGAATTTTTTTTTAGTATAATCACTAAAGGGGGGGAATTATGATAAACATACTTACATCTTTAAATAAAACTATAATTGCTGGTGTTATATTAACACTATGCTTTTTAGGGTACTATTTTTCTTTAAATAACAGTTTTGATATTTATTTTTTGCAATTTATTTTTCGATATATTCATGTCCTAGCAGGTATAATGTGGATAGGTTTGCTGTATTATTTTAATTTTGTACAAATACCTAACATGCCTAAAATTCCTGATGAACAAAAGCCTGCTATTGGAAAGGTAATTGCACCAGCTGCTCTTTGGTATTTTAGATGGGCTGCTATGGTTACACTTATTTCAGGATTAATTTTGGGACATTTAAATGGTTATCTGCTATCAGCTCTTAAATTAGGCATTGTTGACTCAAATTCAACTAATACTGCTATAGGAATAGGAATGTGGTTAGCTATTATTATGTGGTTTAACGTGTGGTTTGTTATTTGGCCTAACCAAAAAAGAGCATTAGGAATTGTTGAAGCTACGGCTCAAGAAAAGGTTGGATCTGCAAAAAGAGCAATGCTTTTCTCAAGGACAAATACATTACTATCCATACCTATGCTCTTTGCAATGGTATCAGCTCAAAATATTTGGTAATAAAAAGTATTTTTAATTAGGGTAAATAGGATCTAATAAGTTTTCCGTTGGGGATTTGTTCCTGAAAAAAATTAGTTCCATTTACCCAAATTCCATGAACTCCTAGGGGCTTTTCTAGTAATCTTGTAGATCCTCCTGGTAGATCATTTTTTCTGAAAGATTTAGAAGTACCAACTTTTTTAGGGTCAAATAAAAGCATATCTGCATAATAACCTGGTAATAACTTTCCTCTTTTAGGTATTCTGCATATGTCTGCTTGTTTTCCAGTAAGCTTAAATACTGCCTGCTCAAGAGAAATAATATTTAAATCTCTAGACCATTTTCCAAGAAGATCTAGTCCATAACCTGCATCGCATAGAAGAGATAAATGCGCTCCAGCATCAGACAAAGATACAGTTGATTTATCATGAAGAAGCAGTTTTTTTACTTCGTTATTTTCAGCATTTAACAATTCTGCAATAAAAAGGTCATTCATTCCATATTTAGAAAGTGCATTGTCTATTAACCAGTCAAAAGGATCTTTTTTTTCTTTCACAGAAATATCTCTAATATTCATACCTTCAAACTTTTTATTATTCAAATTTGCAGCTTGAATTAGCTTCACTTTTTCCCAATCACCTACAAATAGTTTATTGTTGCTTGTATCATAAATTTCATTCCTTACTTTTTTTCTAAAATTATCATCTTGTAAAATTTTAATTTTATTGTTGCTATCACTTTCAGTCATATATTTTTTCCAAGATGAAAGTCCTTCTAGCATGTATGGCTCATTCATTGTAAATTCCATTGTTAATGGTCTACATGATACTTGACCCCAAAACTCATATCCTTTTTGCGAGGACTTTTCTATATCATTAAGGATATTAATTGCCCAATCTTTTTTTGTAGGGTTATAAAATAAAGCAGCAATCATTGCAGGTCTTTTTATATTTCCAATAATATTTTGTATATCCTTAATAGTGGTTTTATTTGATTTAGTTATCATAAAAAGCCCCCTGCCATTATGAGCCATTGCTTGAATTAATCTAGAAATTTCCTTATTAGTAGCAAGTCTAGATGGCATAGGCCTACCTTTATCACCATTATGTCCTTCAAAAGTAGATGTAGAAAAACCTATTGCTCCTTTATTCATTGCATCTTTTACTATATTTTCCATCTCTATAATTTCACTATCAGTTGCCTCTCTTTCCATTGCTGCTTCTCCCATGCTCCATATTCTTGTAGCTGAATGTCCTATGTAAGAACAGATATTGATAGCTAGCTTTTTTCTTTCAAGTAAGTTTAGATATTCACTGTAAGTTTCATAGCTCCAGTCAATTCCTTTTTTTAAAGTATTGTATGGCATTCCTTCTACTTTAGTTAAGTTAAGCATGTTTAGGTCTCTGTGTTCAGGTTTACATGGAGCTATGGTAAAACCGCAGTTTCCTATTAAAGCAGTTGTAACTCCTAAGTCTAGCGAAGGAGAAGCGCTACTGTCCCAAGTTATCTGCGCATCATAATGTGTATGTGTGTCTATTATTCCTGGACAAAGAATATGACCATTTGCATCATAAACACTTTTACTTGCTCCTAACTTTTTTCCTCTCTCTACAATGAAATTTCCATTAATTCCTATTTCTCCAAAAAACCTGGAAGAACCGGTTCCATCTATAATTATTGCATTAATTATTTTTAAATCGAACATATCTATTAAGTTTGTTTTGAAAGGATAGCTGAAGCTGTTTTACTTACAATATTCCTATTTAAAATCTTATAAATAAATTTTGAAGCAACCAAAACTTTTTGTAAATCTACTCCACAATCTACTCCCATACCATTTAGCATATATATAACATCTTCTGTCGCAACATTCCCAGAAGCACCTTTTGCATAAGGGCAACCGCCTAATCCTCCTACTGAAGTATCAAAGCTTGATATGCCCATCTGCATACTAGCATAAATATTTGCCAAAGCTTGTCCGTATGTATCATGTAGGTGCATTGCTATTTTAGAAAAGTTTATTTTATTGGAAACTTCATTAATTAGTTTTTGTGTTTCTAGGGGAGTCCCATATCCAACTGTATCTCCCAAAGAAACTTCATAGCATCCTTCATCAATTAAAAAGTTTGCCAAATTTGCAGTTTTTTTATAACTTACTTTACCTTCATAAGGACACCCTAAAACACAACTCATATAAGCCCTGATTTTGATATTATTCTTTATTGCTATTTTTAATATTTCTTTAATATTTTTTTTTGTTTGCTCAATGCTCGTATTAGTATTTTTTTTTGAAAAAGCCTCTGATGCAGTAGCAAAAACACAAATAGTTTTAACATCACTTTCTAATGCATTTTTTAATCCAATAGTATTAGGCACTAGTAATGGGTATATTGTTTCTTTATTTTTAATGATATTCTTATAAACAACATCACTATTTTTCATCTGAGGCACCCACTTAGCAGAAACAAATGATCCAACTTCAATATATTTATAGTTGCATAAACTTAAAAGATTAATAAATTTTACTTTTTCTTCTGCGGATATATTAATTTTTTCATTTTGTAAGCCATCTCTAGCACCTACTTCATTAATGCTAATATGCTTAGGAAGCATTATTTTTCCATTTAGGTTTTCTTTTTTCTAAAAATGCTTCAAGGCCCTCCTGTGCTTCCTTTGATACTCTAATTTTAGAAATTGTCTCCGCAGTTTCATTTATTAACTGATTATCAATTTTTCTGTAATTAATATTTTTCAGAAAGATTTTAATATTTCTTTGGGCTAGAGGAGCTCCATTAAGTAAATCATTAATAAGACTGGATTTTATTTTTTCATAGTCCCGAATATTTATTATGTCATCTAATAGACCTATACTTAAAGCTTTTTGAGCATTAAATACCTCTCCTGTTAAAAAAAGTTGTTTAGTAGTTTTATATCCAATTATTCTTAATATATAGGGTGCTATCATAGCAGGTATTAAACCTAGTTTTACTTCTGAAAAACAAAATTTACTTTTTTCTGTGCTAATAGAAAAATCACTAGCAGCAATAACTCCTAATGCCCCACCAAAAGCATGTCCATTTACAAGTGAAATTGTTGGCTTTGAGAAATTGTCTATTGCGCTTAACATATTAGTAAAACTTCTCGCCTCCTTTTTATTTTCATCAAAGCTAAGATTTTTTGACTCTTTCATCCAAGCAAGATCTGCTCCAGAAGAAAAAACATCACCTTCTCCTGTAAAAATTAAAACTTTACATTTATTAGATTTATCTAGAGTTTTAAGAGCATCTTTAATTTCCATAATCATTGTGGAATTAAAAGCATTTTTGCTTTTTGGGTTTGAAAATATTAATTTTACAATACCTTGACCTGTATAGTCTAATTTTAAATTTTTAAAACTCATATATTTTTACATTCTAAAAACGCCAAAATTTTCTTTATTAGTAACTAGATTTTGACAAAAAGATAGACTATTCCCCAATATATTTCTTGTTTCTAAAGGATCTATAACACCATCATCCCATAATCTAGATGTAGCGAAGTAAGGAGATCCTTCTTCGTTAAATTTTTTAATTATATTATTCATAAAGATATTTTTTTCTTCATTACTCCATTTAATTCCTGAAGAATTAATTTGAGAGTCCTTCACTGAAGCTAAAACCTTAGCTGCTATTTCACCTCCCATAACTGAGATTTTTGAATTAGGCCAGGAAAACAAAAATCTTGGACTGTATGCTCGACCACACATAGCATAGTTTCCCGCCCCGAAAGATCCTCCTATTATTATTGTAATTTTTGGAACAGTGACAGTAGATACAGCATTAACGAGTTTAGCTCCATCCTTAGCAATACCTTTTTCTTCAAAGCTTTTTCCTATAATAAACCCTGAAATATTTTGTAAAAAAACTATAGGAATTCTTCTTTGTTCGCATAATTGTATGAAGTGTGTGCCTTTTAAAGATGACTCAGAAAACAATACTCCATTGTTTGCTATAATGCCCACAGGATATCCCATTATATGGGAAAATCCTGTTACTAGAGTAGTACCATATTTTTTTTTAAACTCCTCAAATTCTGAATTATCGACTAACCTTGAGATTATTTCTCTAACATCATATTGTTCCCTTAAATCTGAAGGGACTATCCCATATATATCTTTAGCATCATATTTAGGTTTTACTGGTTTTCTTTCTACTAAAATTTTGGGCTTTTCGTAATTAATATATTCTAAGATTGATTTAACTTTATCCAATGCACCATATTCATTTTCAGCAAAATAATCTGCAACACCCGATAGTGAAGTATGTAATTCTGCTCCACCAAGTTCTTGTGGACTACTAACTTCTCCAGTTGCGGCCTCTACTAAATGAGGTCCTCCTAAAAATATTGTACCATTTTTTTTTACTATAATGGTTTGGTCTGACATTGCCGGTATGTAGGCTCCACCAGCAGTGCATGATCCAAGAACTGCAGATATTTGAGGAATACCCTGAGAAGACATCTTTGCCATTTCGTAAAAAATTCTTCCAAACCCATCCTTATCAGCAAAAATTCCAGTTTGTTCTTGTAAATTAGCTCCACCTGAGTCAACTAAATGAATACAAGCTAAGTTATTTTCTCTTGCTATTTCTAAGCTTCTTAAATGCTTTTTAACTGTAATTGGGTAATAAGTTCCTCCCTTAACTGTAGCATCATTTGCGATTATCATGCAATCTCTACCAGAAACTTTTCCTATAACTGATATCATCCCGCCGCTTGGGATGTCATTATTCTTGTAATTTAAACCAGCTAAACATCCTATTTCAATTATATTTTTCTTATCATCTAAAAGATATTTTACTCTTTCTCTAGGAAGTAATTTCCCTCTTTTTATATGTTTTTTTCTAGCATCTAGAGACCCACCTATTTTCACTAATCGTTTTTTTTTATTTAAATCAGAAACTAGTTCTTTCATATGCTCAAAGTTTTTTTTAAACTTTGAGTCCTTTTTTTTCAAATTAGATGAAAGAACTTTCAATCTATTAGCTCCAAAGACATAGCAGTTGCTTCTCCTCCACCTATACATAAAGATGCAATACCTCTCTTGAGATTTTTACTTTTTAAATTGTTAATTAGGGTGGCTACTATTCTTGTTCCAGAAGCTCCAACAGGATGACCAAGGGCACATGCTCCACCATTTATATTTAAAATTTCTCTTGAAATACTTAACTCTTTCATTACTGCCATAGGAACAACGGCAAATGCTTCATTAACTTCTAATAAGTCAATATCTGTTTTTTTCCAACCAGACTTATCAATAACTTTACTAATTGCTCCTATTGGAGCAGTAGTAAACCAATTTGGTTCATGGCTATTAGTTGAATGGGCTACTATTTTTGCTAATGGCTTAATTCCTTTTTTATATGCAGTGCTTTCTTTCATTAAAATTACTGTTGCAGCTCCATCTGATATAGAAGATGAGTTAGCAGCAGTAACAGTACCATTTTTTCTAAAAGCAGGTTTTAACTGAGGTATTTTCTCAATGTTTGCTTTAAAAGGTTGTTCGTCTTTATTTATGACTTTAGTTCCTTTTTTAGAAAGCAAAGAAAGTTCTACTATTTCATTTCTAAAAGAACCATCTTCATTAGCTTTCTTAGCCTTTAGTAAAGAATCAATAGAAAAATTATCTTGTTCTTCTCTCGAAAATTGATAATGTTCTGCAGTGTCCTCAGCAAAACTTCCCATAAGTTTTCCTTCTTCGTAAGCGTCTTCTAAACCATCAAGAAACATATGGTCCTTAACTTGATTATGTCCCATTCTTAATCCTTTTCTAACCTTGGGCAGGATATATGGTGCATTACTCATACTCTCAATTCCTCCCGCTACAACTATCTTATTCGTACCTGATTCTATACTATCATATCCCATCATTATAGACTTCATGCCAGAACCACACATTTTGTTGATAGTAGTAGCACCAACTGTTACAGGAATACCGGCTCCTATACTAACCTGTCTTGCTGGTGCCTGTCCTAATCCTGCTGGTAAAACACATCCTATGATAACTTCATCTATGTCTTCATTACTCAATTTGGTATCTTCTAAGTTTTTTTTGACCACTATGCTTCCTAGATCCGTTGCCTTAAAGCTTGATAGATCTCCCTGAAAACTTCCCATAGGGGTCCTTCTAGCACTTACTAAAACAATACTTTCTTTACTCATAAATTTACTCCTAAATTATTAATGATATTTTTTAAAAACTTCTCTTCCTATAAGCATTCTTCGAATCTCATTAGTACCGGCACCTATGTCATATAATTTAGCATCCCTAAGAAGCCTTCCTGTTGGATAATCATTTATATAGCCATTACCTCCTAAGCATTGTATTGCTTCTAGGGCCATCCAAACTGCCTTCTCAGAAGCATATAGCAATACCCCAGCTGCGTCTTCTCTTGTAATTTTTCCTTTATCACAAGCCTTCGCTACCATATAACAATATGATTTACATGCATTCATAGTAGTATACATATCAGCTATTTTTCCTTGCATTATTTGGAAAGTACCTATCGGTTTGCCAAACTGTTTTCTTTCAGCAATATAAGGTAATACAATATCCCAACAAGAAGACATAATACCTAATGGTCCACCACTTAATACTGCTCTTTCATAATCTAACCCACTCATTAGAACTTTAGTCCCTCCATGCAGGTTTCCTAATATATTTTCAACAGGAATCTCACATTCTTGGAATACAAGTTCTGCAGTATTAGATCCTCTCATACCTAATTTATCAAGTTTAGGGGAAATAGAAAATCCTTTATATCCTCTTTCAACTAAAAATGCGGTTATTTTTTCTTTATTATCATCGTCATTAACAGTCTTAGCGTAAACTATAAATATGTTTGCATTTGGAGCATTTGTTATCCACATTTTTGAACCATTCAAAATAAAATTTTCTCCCATCTTTGTAGCTTTTAGTTTCATACTTACTACATCAGACCCTGCATCTGTTTCACTCATAGCTAAAGCGCCTACATGATCTCCACTGATAAGTTTTGGTAAATACTTTTCTTTTTGTTTTAAAGATCCATTTAAACGCAATTGATTTACGCATAGATTTGAATGTGCACCATAAGACAAACCTACAGATGCAGAGGCTCTACTAATTTCTTGCATTGCAATTACATGTTCTAAATAACCTAGTCCACTCCCACCATAATCCTCTTCAACAGTAATACCTAACAAACCCATATTACCAAGCTTTTTCCATAGCTCAGATGGAAAGTCATTACTTTTGTCTATTTCAGCTGCTAACGGCGCTATTTCTTTTTCACAAAAAACTCTTATGCTCTCCTGTAAAGCATCAGTTTCTTCTCCTAAATTAAAATTAAAATTCTCTGGCAAATTTGAAATCATAAAAAAATTATAATAATATTAATCACATTAACAAGTATTTTGCTAAACCTAGAAAAATTACAAATCCCAATATATCAGTAATTGTTGTTAATAGCACAGTAGCAGCTACAGCTGGATCAACCTTAAAATAAGAAAGCATTATTGGTATTGCAGCACCGAAGGTTCCTGCTAGAATTAAATTAAATAACATTGCAAATGCTATTATTATACCTAGTAGGTAATCTCCAAACCACAAACCTGTAATAATTCCTATTAAAACGGCAAAAAATAATCCGTTATAAATTCCTACTAAAATTTCTTTTCCAAAAACTCGAAAAGAGTTTGAAGAAGTAAGTTCTCTAGTTGCCATTGCTCTAACAGCTACTGTAAGTGTTTGTGTTCCTGCATTTCCTCCCATAGACGCTACTATGGGCATAAGTATAGCTAAAGAAACTAGTTTTTCAAGTGTTGTTTCAAAAATTGCTATTGCAACTGAAGCCATTATAGCTGTTACTAAATTAATACCTAGCCAGCCAAATCTACTTCTCGCTGTTTTGAAAGCGGCTAAATAAAGATCACCTTCTCCAGATACTCCTCCTAGTTTAAGTATATCTTCATCAGCCTTTTGTCTTATCAAGTCGACTACATCATCTACAGTTATCATACCTACTAATCTTCCTCTTTGGTCCACTACTGGAGCAGAAGTTAGCTCATATTGATCAAAAATAAATGCAATATCCTGTCTTTTATCTCCGACTCTAATTATTTTGGGATTAGTAGTCATAATATCAGAAATTTTTGTATCTCTTCCTTTTCTCATTGCTGTATATAATGGAACTGTTCCTACTGGAACGTGTCTAGAGTCTACTGCAAAAAGAGCATAAAATTCGTCAGGTACTGCTCTTGAAAGTCTTAAATAATCAATCACTTTTCCTATAGTCCAATTTACAGGAACAGAAACATAGTCTGTTTGCATTATTCTTCCAGCTGAGTCCTCAGAATAATTTAGAGATTTTTTTATGAGCTTCTTAAGATCATTAGGCATTCCTAATAAAATTTTTTTTCTGAGATCCTCATCACATATTTCTAAAACATAAGTAATATCGTCAGTATCCAAAGTTGATAACATTTTAATTAAGTGGTCCAAATTAAAATATTCAATTATGCTAATCAAAATAGGAACATTCATAGATGGGAGTGTTTCTGCTGGAAATTTATCAGATAACATAACTATAACATTTTTTCTATATTCCTCAGTAAGCATTTCCAATAAATCTGCGGCATCAGCTGGATGTATTTTATTTAAAAGCAATATTACTTTTTCTTTTTTATTATTATCTACATAAGTGATGATATCATTAACAGTTTGAGATGTAATTCCAATGGAGTTATTATTGTAAGAAGTATTTTTTTTATTAATATTTGACATATATTTAAAATATATTTTTTATGAAAATAATAAATAAAAAACATTTAAAAATAGACTTGTTCATATCAAAAGAACTAGTTACTTACGAAGAAGCTATAAGCTTTATGGAAAAACAAGTAAGTTATATAGCTAAAGGTAAAAGAAATGAAGCAGTATGGTTTTTAGAGCATCCTTCTGTTTACACAACAGGTAGTGCATTTCATTCTAAAACTAAAAAAATAGATGATACACCCATATATAATACAGGCAGAGGAGGAAAAATTACCTGGCATGGCCCAGGTCAGAAGATTATTTATTTTATGATAAATATTAAGCAAAGAAAGAAAGATATTAGGAAATTTGTATCAAATTTAGAAAAATATATTATATATTGCCTAAGTGAACTAGGCATTATTGCATATAAAAAAAATAATTTAATTGGGATATGGACAAAAGATAAACAAGGAAATGACGCTAAAATTGCCTCATTAGGCTTAAGGGTATCAAGGGGTATAATTTATCATGGATTATCAATAAATATAGACTGTGACTTGTCATATTTTAAAAAAATAGATCCTTGCGGAATAAAAGACTCCTATGTTACCTCAGTAGCATCTTTAAAAGAAAGTATAAAAAAAATACAAGTTGATGAAATATTACAACAAAATATATTTAGAATTTTTAATTAATCATCTGAAGTTTAATTAAATTTTGCTCGGATGCTACAGCTTCCCCTTTAGTAACAAGTACTTCAATCACTTTAACTTTATTCTCTGCCTTTAAAATATTTTCCATTTTCATTGCATCCAATATTATTAAGGTTTTTCCTTGATTAACTATGTCTCCCTTTTTAATTAGAATATCAACTACTTTACCTGGCATGGGAGAAATTAAATAATTATCTACGCTCTTTAAATTATTTTTGGGTAAGTTTTTAAAACTTTTATATTCTAATTCTCTAAATACATTGACTTCTATAAAATATCCTCTAAAAAAAACCTGATATGTGTTCACATTTTTAGTTACTCTAATATTATAGAAGCTATCATTTATTTTTATTTGATTTATTTGAGAGAAGGGGTCAATAAATAAATCTACGTGATATTTCTCTCCTTTTTTTTCTAAAACAAGGTCTAATAAATCATATTTTTTTAATGAAAATTTAAATTTATTTTTACCAAAAACTAATATCCAGTTTTTACTAATTTTATTAAGATCATTATTTACATCTTTTAGATACTTAAGATTATTAGAAAGAGCAGCTATAGCCATGATTTCTAATGTATTAACATCATTAGTTATTCCGCTAAATCCTTGACCATAGTAATTTGATATAAAATTAGTATCAATTTTTGATTCGTAAAATTCTTGAGTTTGCAAAATATTTATCAAGAAGTCTTGATTAGTCTGAATACCTTGAATGTTTATTTGTTCTAGGGCTTGTATTATTTTTTGTATTGCTTCATTTCTATTTTTCCCCTTGGAAACTATTTTTGCTAATAATGAGTCATAGTAAATTGAGACTATATTACCTTCCTTGTACCCACTATCAGTCCTAATATTTTCTGGAAGACTTAGTTTTTTAATTTTTCCAGCAGAAGGAAGGAAGTTTTTAATTGGGTCTTCTGAGCATAGTCTAGCTTCTATAGCCCATCCCTTAGTCTTAACTTTATCTTCTGAAAAAGAAAGCCTTTTTCCCTCTGCTATATTTATCATCTCTTTGACTAAATCAATACCAGTAATTTCTTCTGTAACAGGATGCTCGACTTGAAGCCTAGTATTCATTTCTAAAAAATAAAAATTTTTATTTTTATCTACAACAAACTCTACTGTACCAGCAGAATAATAATTAACTGCCTTAGCTAATCTAACTGCCTGTTCTCCCATGCTTTTTCTTGTTTTTTCATCTAAAAAAGCACTAGGAGCCTCTTCAATAATTTTTTGATGTCTACGTTGTATGCTACATTCCCTCTCACCTAAGGAAATAATATTTCCAAACTTATCTCCAAGAACTTGAATTTCTATATGCCTAGGATTTTCTATATACTTTTCTATAAAAATTCTATCGTCTCCGAATGCATTTTTAGCTTCACTTTTAGCTGCTTTTATCAACTCCTTTAATTCATCTTTTTTGTGAGCAATTCGCATCCCTTTTCCTCCTCCCCCTGCTGAGGCTTTAATCATTACTGGAAAACCTATTTCTTTAGAGGCTTTTAGGGCTTGCTTAAAGTCCTTAATTTCCTTATTTAGTCCTGGAATACAATTAACTTTTGCTCTTAAAGCAATTTTCTTTGAAGAAATTTTATCACCCATTTCCCTAACTGCATTTGCTGGGGGACCTATAAATATAATATTATTTTTTTCTAAAAGTTTCGAAAAAGAATAGTTTTCAGATAAGAAGCCATACCCTGGATGAACAGCATCTACCTCTAACTGTTTACAAATCTTTACTATCCTATCTTTATCTAAATAACTTCCTTGCAGTGGATCATCACTTAAAAAATATTTCTCATCCATAGAATCTAAATGAAGTGAGCTTTCATCTTGTTTTGAATAAACTCCTACAGTTTTGATTTTTAGTTTATGACAGGTTTTTGCTATCCTAATAGAAATTTCACCCCTGTTAGCTATTAATATTTTTTTTATTTTCTTTTTTTTCATATTTTATAATGGAATGTTGTCATGCTTTTTCCATGGATTTTCTAATTTCTTCTTTCTAAGAAGCTTAAAAGCATTTGCTACTTTTATTCTAGTATTATTAGGTAATATCACCTCATCTATATATCCTCTTGATGCTGCAACATAAGGATTAGAAAAACTCTTTTCATATTCTTCTATTTTTTCTTTTAGTTTATTAGATTTTACTTTTTTAAAAATTATTTTAGCAGCACCCTCTGCTCCCATAACAGCAATTTCAGAAGTAGGCCATGCATAATTCAGGTCTCCTCGCAAATGTTTTGATGCCATAACATCATAAGCACCCCCATAAGCTTTACGAGTTATTACCGTAACTTTAGGAACAGTAGCTTCAGCATAAGCAAACAATAATTTTGCACCATGCTTTATTATTCCATTAAACTCTTGATCAGTTCCAGGTAAAAATCCTGGAACATCTACTAAGGTTAACAAAGGAATATTAAAACAGTCACAAAATCTAACAAATCTTGCAGCTTTTCTTGATGAGTTAATATCTAAACAGCCTGCTAAGTGCATTGGTTGGTTTCCTACTACACCAATAGTATGTCCATCAATTCTAATAAAACCAATAATGATGTTAGGCGCATAATCTTTTTGAACTTCGAAAAAATCTTCATTATCAGCTATCTTTAAAATTAAGTCTTTCATATCATAAGGTTTATTTTTATCCTTTGGAATTATTTTATCTAAAGAGGGTATGTGAATATTAAAACCAGTATCATTTTTTTTAATTTTGCTTTCAGATTTATTAGATGCTGGTAGAAAGTCAATTAAACGTCTAATCTGTTGCAAAACTACTATCTCATTATCAAAAACAAAATCTGCTACACCTGACTTTTTAGCATGAGTTGTGGCTCCTCCTAAATATTCCGAAGTGACTTCCTCATGAGTAACAGTCTTTACAACTTCAGGACCTGTTACAAACATATAAGAAGAACTGTCTGACATAAATATAAAGTCTGTTATTGCTGGAGAATATACTGCACCTCCAGCGCATGGTCCTAGAATAGCAGATATCTGTGGAATTACACCAGAGGCCAATACATTTCTTTGAAAAACTTCTGCATAGCCTCCTAAAGAAGAAACTCCCTCTTGAATTCTAGCGCCCCCTGAGTCATTAAGACCTATTAATGGTATGCCATTTTTAATAGCCATATCCATAATTTTACAAATTTTATTTGCATGCTCTTCTCCTAGAGAGCCACCATAAACTGTAAAGTCCTGACTATATACCATAACATCATTGCCGTTAATTGTACCGTGTCCGGTAACAACACCATCTCCAAAAATATTCTTGTCTATACTTCCTACTTCTACATTTTTACTTTTTACTAGCATGCCTATTTCTTGAAAAGAGAAATCATCCAATAAAATACTTATCCTTTCTCTTGCAGTAAGCTTTCCTTTTTTATACTGTGCTTGAATACGTTCTTTACCTCCTCCCTGATAGGCCTTATTTGTT
>MDTC01041435.1_pt1 | contig 22930 bp, 23 predicted proteins | sample 811181 | NCBI WGS metagenome assembly MDTC01 (sample SAMN05326644, study PRJNA326480) | marine metagenome | isolation source: seawater | place: Pacific Ocean: North | collected 2011 | reverse complement strand
GGGTTTTGTAACTCTACTCCCACTGCAAAAAACGTCTCCGAATGAAGGCTATATATATATCGCTCAAAGCTGTTGCGTTGCAGCAATTATCTTGCGAGTGCGAATTTTGGCGGCTAGCATAACGCAAGGTGTATGCAATTATTACGTATTGAAGGAGATGGAATATGCCATTTGGGCGAATAGGTGTTATTGGTGCGGGCACCATGGGTTCTGGCATAGCTACGAATATAGCAGAGCATGGTTTCTATGTTCGGCAAGTTGATATTTCAGCAAAAACACTTGATCAGGCTAAAGAGTCAGCTGAAAAATTCTACGCGCGCAATGTTGAAAGACAACGGATGGATCTTTCTGACAGCGAAGCAGCGCGTGCAAGGCTGAGTTATTCCGAAGATTTTAATACGCTCGCTGATTGCGATCTAGTCATAGAAGCAATCTTCGAGCGTATTGATGTCAAAATGCAGCTATACGATAAAATCCTGCCTATTCTTAAGGATGAAGTTATTCTTGGCACCAATACAAGTTGCTTGCGTGTAAGTACGCTTGCTGAGGCTGTTCCCAAGCCACAAAACTTTATTGGTATTCATTATTTCAATCCTCCGACGATTAGTCCTATTGTTGAAGTTGTTAAGGGAGAGGAGACCGCGCCCGAAGTAGTAAATTCCATAGTGAGTTTTTGTAATCAGACAAACAAAAAGCCCGTCCTTTGCAAAGACAGTAGTGGCTTCGCGCTTAACCGATTTTTCTGTCCCTATGCCAACGAGGCAGCTCGTCTTTTTGATGAGAAGGCTGGTTCGCCCGCTGAAATCGATCGCGTGGCTAGTGATGTTTTAGGTGCGGCAGCAGGGCCTTTTGTTGTTATGAATTTAGTTGGCATGCAGGTTATGTCGCATGCCCAGAATAACCTGGCCAAGCTTGGAGCTTTCTATAGCTTAGCTAAATCAGTTGAGCAAAAGGGTTTAAGTGGTGAGGTTTGGTCAATAGATGATCTCAAAAGTGCGCCTAAGCCTGAGCGCGACAGTATGATTTCTGACCGTCTTCTCGGCGCTACCTTTTTTCCTATTTTGCAGGCGCTTGATGAAGAGGTCGCAAGCCCAGAAGCCATCGATATGGGCGCGCAGCTTGCCTTAAAATTCGGCAAGCCACCATGTGCTTTAATGGATCGGCTTGGCGCCCTTGAAGTTGAGCGACTTCTCCAACCTTTTGCGGAAAAATATGATGCAACAATGCCTTTTTCATTGTCTAAAATCGGGGAATTGACTGAATGAGATGATGCACACATGGTTTAATCGGCGCATAATTGAGATTATAATCTTGTACAATTTTTGATTGAGATGGACTAAGCCAATGCAGAGTGCTCCGGTAATTTTGTGTCCCTTTTGTGGTCGTGAGACACCTTTGGATTATGTCCACGGGCATGCCCAATGCATTCATTGTAAGAATAATCACACTCCTTGTTGCGACGGGGCCACCTGCGATGATTATCTTGAGGATGGAGGGGCCAATAATATTTCGAAAAGTGAAGTAGAGCCCGAAAAGAAATGACAAAAATTTTTTATTTCAGGACGCGCGACATGGTTAGGATCGTGCTATGTAGAAGAAAAAGAAATTCGATCCACTGAAGTGTTCTAGGATTCAATTGTCGGGAGTGTTGATGCCGATCATTCGCCAAAGGCCATTTTTTATTGGTACAGCGCTATTTGTCGTCTTTTTATGGGCTTTATTGTATCTTTTTTCAACGGCGATGGCCGCGAACAAGGAAATAAAAGGTCTTGCACAAGTGCTATCCGCGAACCTCATTCTTATCAAAGGCAAAACTGTTCGTCTGTTCGGTATTCATGCTCCTCAATTAGATCAAATTTGCAAAATTAATGGAGCTAGGATGCGGTGTGGAGTTGTTGCTTGGGCTGAGCTGATTCGGATTGCCGATGGTGCCTACCTGTCTTGTGATGTGGAAAAAACCAAGGAAAGGAAAACAGGAGTAAAAGTTGCTACTTGTTATTCAGGGGAGCATGACATTGGAGAAGCACTGGTACGCGCCGGTTACGCAGGGGCTCTTACTTCTCAATCAGATCGTTACAAAGTGGATCAGGAGGACGCTAAGCAGTATGTTCGCGGCCTTTGGGCAGGGGAATATTTTTCAGTCGTCGATGATGCGAGTGTTCCGTTGGCACGTAAGGTCGGGAAGAGGATAGAGAGAAAGGAAGCTGATGGACTCTTTGAAAAACCTCAATCAGCCATTACGCCAAAAAAATCCTCTACCGCATCAACGAAAAAAATGAAGAATAGTGTAGATGTCCCCAGAAAAAAACGCAGCAAAAAGAACATCAAGGGGGCGAGTAAAAAGAAAGCGAGTAGTCAGCAAGTAGCTCGTCCAAAAGGTAAGTCTAAAAAGTCCCGATCAAGTGCAGCTAAAACGAGCAGAGTGCGTGAAAAGAAAAAATCCAAAAGTCAATCCGTAGTTGTCGAGGAAAATACTGCTTTGCAAGAGACCTCCGAAATAAATGCTGTGAAGGAGGATCTCGCTGATAGTGCTGGGCTTACCAATGAGGATGCGCCGACGTCTCGCGCGGGATCATTTTTTCAACGCATTTTTGGTGAAGATTATGACAAGTCTGATGCCAGCCAGGATTTCTGAATCGTCTATATATCAGAGATGAATATACCATAGGATAGGTTTCGAATATCACACGAAGTTTGTGATTTTTTAGCGGTTTGCTTAATCACCCGGGGAAATCATCTTTTCAGGCCGTACAAGATTGTCAAATTCCTGCTCTGTTACATATTTAAGTTTCAATGCTTCCTCTTTCAATGAAGTACCGTTTTTGTGAGCAGTTTTTGCGATCTCGGCTGCTTTGTCATACCCTATAGCCGGTGCCAGCGCGGTTACTAGCATTAAAGATCTTTCCATTAAATTGGTGATATTGCTTGTATTCGCAGAAATCCCGGCCACACAGCGGTCAGCAAAACTAATAGCTGCATCTGATAAGAGGGCGATGGACTGAAGCATTGAAAGGGCCATGACTGGCTTATAAACGTTTAATTCAAAATGCCCTTGACTGCCGGCGAAGGAGATTGTTGCGTTGTTTCCATGAATCTGCGTGCAGACCATAGTCATGGCTTCAGCTTGTGTAGGGTTCACCTTGCCCGGCATTATCGATGAACCAGGCTCATTTTCAGGAAGTGACAATTCACCGAGGCCGGATCGCGGGCCTGATCCGAGCAACCGAATATCGTTAGCAATTTTGAATAAAGACACGGCAACGGTATTCAGTGCCCCATGAGCGTGCACATAAGCATCATTTGCGGCCAACGCTTCAAACTTATTGGTTGCAGTTCGAAATGGAAGCCCAGTGATTTTGGAAACCTCAGCGGCAAAATCCACATCAAAACCAATGGCACAATTGAGTCCGGTGCCGACGGCGGTGCCGCCCTGTGCTAAGTGGTATAATCCATCTCGAGCTGCTGATATTCGTTCGATACCTAATTCCAGCTGAGCGACGTAACCACTGAATTCCTGGCCCAAAGTAAGCGGTGTAGCATCCTGTGTGTGAGTTCGACCAATTTTTACAATATCTGACCATTCCGCCACTTTCTGGCCGAGCGCTTTTTTCAAATGTTCTAATGCAGGGATAAGCGTCTCGTTCACCTCTTTAGCTGCTGCAATATGCATTGCAGTCGGAAAGGTATCGTTGGACGATTGCCCCATATTACAATGGTCGTTAGGATGTATGGGATCTTTCGTTCCAATTTTTCCACCCATTATTTCAATCGCCCTATTGGAAACCACTTCATTTGCATTCATGTTTGTTTGCGTGCCGGAGCCGGTTTGCCATACCACTAGGGGAAAATGATCATCTAGTAAGCCATCAGCAACTTCACCAGCGGCTTTGTCAATCGCCTCGGCTCGAACTGCATCGAGTTTTCCTTGAGCCTTATTGATCCGAGCAGCGGCTTGCTTGATGACTCCTAGTGCGTGTACCAGAGGTCTTGGCATTATTTCTTGGCCTATAGGAAAGTTTATTAGCGAGCGTGCTGTCTGTGCTCCGTAATATTTGTCCGAGGGCACTTCCAAAGTTCCGAAAGTGTCGGATTCCGTGCGTAGACTTTTTGACATTTTGACCCCTTTTCTGTTTTGCCCGCATGGAAAATAGCAGCACACCGTGATGAGATCGTAAGGTGCACGAATGTTGAATGAATTATTCCAGGTCAGGGCAATGCTACTATTACGAACACTCATCGACCATGTCGCGCAGCTTACTTAGACTTATGCCCAACTGTCAAAACCCTTATTCATATCTTGGCCTTGACATGGATAGAGTTATGGAGAATTGAAAGCGGGTCTATCTGTCTAAAGACTGTTGATCGTACAACAAACCATGCAATAGACCAGGTTATAACTATATGTTGTGGAAATATAATAGCTTAACTCAGTAGCGCATTTTTCTAACGATTGTTTTATTTGATTACCATTGTAACGCGGCGTACTATTTTTTTATAAAGGTATCTGGCTTTCTCTTTGCAACTTCGAAGGTTGCAACGGTGATTGCTACGGCTGCGAGAATGGCTAAATGAGCCAAAGCTGTAAAACCAAAAATCCACATGCTGCCCATGTAGATTGAAAACGCAGTGCACCACATCCAAGCGAGGATTTGCATTATCAAGTGGCGCACATTGTCGTCAGGAATGTGCCTCAACGGATTATGCCGTGCATTCATTACCGAGTTCCAAGTTTTAACGATAATCGCCTTCATCGCAGATATCTCCAAATAATTAACCCAAAACGTTAGTGTTCAAAGATTTGGTTTCAAGCCCCAGCCACTTTGATTTTGTAATTTGACTAATGCAACTGGTATTATAACTTCTAAAAATAGCTCTCAAAATTCCGGAACTGTATCCCAGCAGTCATAAAAAATTGGCGCGCCCGGGAGGATTCGAACCCCCAACCCCCTGATCCGTAGTCAGGTACTCTATCCAGTTGAGCTACGGGCGCTTAGGACTAAAGAAACTGCATAATCTTGCGCCATTTCATCTGATTTTATGGTTTGATAAAATGAAGTTGGATCATGACTGCGGCAACCGTATTAACCCAGCGCTCACGCAATGTCACCTAGAAGTTTTGATTTAATTGGTTTCAGCTTTTTTGGCGAAATAAGAATGCATAGCATTGGTCAAACGCACGGTATGCGTTTTGTGAAAGTGTAGTGAATATAACGTTTGAAGATTGTGCTGTGGGTGAAAGCTAACCTAAATTGCCAAAATCTCGGTATTTTACTCAAGCGAGTGATTGAGAACCCTTGATGGACTAAATTGCCTGAAATTATTCAATGTTGCGCAATATTAGAAAACATACCTTCTCCGTCGATTAAAAAAACCGTGGTTCCGTTTTGGGCATTTACCCGATTGTTTGACTGAAAAAAGCATATTGCTCAAAAGGTTTTAAACATTCTGCATATTGTGTATAATGTGAAAGAAGAGCACTTTATATAGTAATATGGTGCTTTTTGCTAACCAAATTGAATTGTCAGTAAGATTTACCGGCTCCGAGCATGGTTAAACTAGGTAAGAATTGTAATTAAGGCGGGATAAATGTTGCGAATTCCCGTTTGTTTGTCCATATTCGGATTACTGGAATATAGGTCACATGTGTGGTAAGTAATATTCTTGGTATAGAGATTTGTATTCGAATATAGTTTGCTCAGGTCTATTGAGCTTACTTTGAGGGCCTTTAATTGTTGACTCGATTTAAAATTGACAGAGTTTGTAAATCGCAGGGTGGTATTTTGAAATGACATTTTCGCGAAAATTGCTCGTTTTGTTTTTGGGCGGCTCCCTCCTTGCTGGCTGTGAGTCAAATTCCATGTGGCCGTCGTTGTCAGGTGAAGCGCCTCGGACAGCCCCGAATTCGACTAAAATTAAGATTGCTGCACCAAGTGTCCCGGCCCCAGTTGGATCGGTCGGACGATCCTACCAGCCCCCTCAATTAAGTGCCCCGTCGGCAAAATCTGGCCAAACTGTGGGTGGTGTCGGCACAGAAACCCAAATAAGTTTGGGAGGTAAGAAAACAGGCACTTTTGTCGGCAAGAAAATTTTTTCGATGGGCGGAGATCTTTCAAAGTTGAAAGGCGCCATAAATAGACTAAACGGCCGTATGTCGAAACTTCGCGGTGAAAATGAATCAGCTACACAACGCTACCATGGCATTGTTGCAGCGATGAGTGCCAAGTTGCAGGCTGGAACTACACCGGGCAATCCAGTTCTAGTAAAACAATGGAATGAAGCGCAGCAGCAGTTAGAGAAAATAGAAGGTAACATATCCAAAATGAACGGGCTCTCAAACGATTCCGGCTCTGAGGCTACTGTTGCTGGATACCTCCTTGACAGCGTGCGTGCTACATACACCCTGAGCGGAGCTGTTGATGAGGATCACGTTCAGTTGCGGCGGCTTGAAGACGAAGTAAATCGTACGGTAGTGTTTATTGATAGGCTTTTAAATGAGTTATCAAATGACATAAATCGGCAAACAGGCTACTTGGGGAATGAGCGTCGTAATCTGACCACCATGTCCATAGCTATTAAAAATGGAGAGCGTTACGGCGCTAGTTTAGTGAATCGCGCCTTCGCACAAACTGAGATCAAGACACGGGCAGCAGTGCGTTCTGGCAAGCGCCGAGCCAATAGCAGGCCTCTCGTGGTAATACGTTTTGATCGTCCAAACGTCGCGTATCAACAGGCATTATACAATGCGGTAAGTCGTGCCGTAGAGCGGAAACCTGAGGCGGCTTTTGATCTGGTAGCAGTCAGTCCAAAAGCAGGAACTCCATCCGCGCGAATCCTAAATACCACGGCGGCCAAGCGAAATGCTGAAGGGGTTCTCCGAACTTTAACCGATATGGGTTTGCCAGCGTCACGGGTGAATTTAACTGCAACTAACAGTACTACTGCCCGCTCAAATGAAGTGCGCGTGTACGTGCGATAGTCACCGCAAAAAAAGAACTGCAGTTAAGTCCCGAGACACATTGGTAGATGCTTTCCAATCTCGATGCTCGATATTGCGCGGGAGTATATTGGTGTATCGGTTAGAGGGCGTAATAGTAATTGTTAAAAAGTAGAGCACTGTTGACGCCGACCGGCTTAAGTCTTTTGCTAACTCGTCCTCGAACTCATTTTTTTCAAAATTTGGCATTGACCTCAACGGGCACATTGTCGATCAATCTTGTAGAATTTAGGGTTGCTGCACCAAAAATTCTGGCAGACTTTTTGGATCCATTAATGTCATTTGTTTTTTCCAGGGTTAATCCGTCCCTAATATCAACATATTCAACGTCATCAAAGCCCGCAATTTTTAAAGTGTTTGCTGCCCACTTTTCAACCTCTCTGCAGTCCGCGCCTTCTACTAAATTACTCGCGGCCTCTTGTAGTGTTCTAAAGAGTGCAGCGGCAACCTGTCGCTGTTGATCATTGAGATAAGTATTGCGGGATGACAGCGCGAGGCCATTTTCGTCGCGTATTATTGGACACCCGACTATCTCACTTGGGATATTTAGATCTTTAACAAGCTGTCGTATCACGAGTAATTGCTGGTAGTCTTTTTCGCCGAAATAAGCTCGATCTGGCTCACACTGATTCAAAAGCTTAGCGACTACCGTAGCTACTCCACTAAAAAAACCAGGCCTTGTAATCCCACACATACATTCAGTGAGGTGTCCAACTTCAATCCGGGTTGCAAAGTCCTCACCATAAATCTCTTTAACGGGAGGGGCGTATGCGATTGACACGCCAAAAGTTTCGAGCGCTGTAAGATCCTGCTCCTCATTACGGGGATAAGTCTCTAGATCCTCACGTGCAGAAAATTGCTTGGGGTTCACAAAAATACTTACAATAACTTTGTCGCATTCGCTCGTTGCATGATTAATAAGAGAAAGATGACCCTTGTGCAATGCACCCATCGTTGCCACCAGCCCAACTTTTAGACATTGTAATCGCCAGGTTTTAGTCAGTGCACGAATGTCAGCAACTGTGCGAATTATCTCAGGCATTGCTTAAAAACTAGCCTGAGACTTTACGTGGCTCCGCTCCAAAACAATGTTCTGCATCTGGAAACCTTCGTTGACGGACGTCGCGAGAAAACTTTTCAACTGCTTTTGCCATTTCGCCATTCAACTCTGCGTACCTCTTCACAAACTTTGGACGGAAAGTATTAAACATCCCAACTAGATCTTCGGTCACCAAAACTTGACCGTCACAGCGCGGTGAGGCGCCAATTCCAATTATTGGAACTGGCGTATTTTCGGTAACACGAGCGGCTACCGGTTCAACTGTTCCCTCGATAACGATTGCGAATGCCCCTGCTTGGGCAATGGCTTCCGCATCTCGTAAGATCTGGTCCGCTTCTCTATGGTCTTTCCCATGGCTACGGAATCCGCCGGCGGTATGAAGGCTTTGCGGTCGCAGGCCTACGTGCCCAAATACTGGCACCCCTCGTTCACTGAGAAAATGCACAGTATCTTCCATTTCCACGCCACCTTCTAATTTTATAGCTTGGCAGCCAGTTTCGGACATTATTCGAGCCGCATTCCGGAATGCTTCTTCTTTACTTCCTTGGTAGCTTCCAAACGGCATATCAACAGCAACAAGGGCAGTATTAGAAGCTCTAACTACTGCTTTGCCGTGACCAATCATTGTTTCGAGGGAAATACCTAGTGTTGTCTCCATGCCATAAAGGACCATCGCCACTGAGTCCCCCACCAATAAGAGGTCCACATACCGATCAAGAACTTCGGCAGTTGGTGCAGTGTATGCCGTTAAGCAAACAATTGGCTCCCCGCCTTTCTTGGCCTGGATATCTGGTACGGTTAGACGTCGTTCGATATTATTCATGGTTATGGTCCCATCCACCATCCTGCGGTACGATCAGTTCGACGTGATTTACATGTCACATGTGGTGCATCGCAGCAAGAGAGAACTTAAATGTTTTCACGGCACGAAGTAATTTTAGTGAGCAACTTAGGCTATGGTTAGCGTGGTAGCTAATATCCATATACGAACAAATAAAGTCGTTGGGGAAACCCCGTTTGATCTGCAATCGCTTAATCACAAAAAAGGCTTTTGTAATTTTTGAAAAGTCGTCTTTCTCTCGTCTCCCAACAGATCAAATCTAATTTGAGGCGTCGTAAAGTGATGTTTGAAATTTAAGCAGGCACATAAAATTTTCGACTAACTATTGCCCACGTTTACGTACTGAGTTAGCCGGCGTTTTTAGCCGCTTGTACAAAATTGGAAGCAGAGTGAGGATTCCAATACTGCAAAGTAATATGACTGAATTTGGAGTAAGTATGTCGTCGATAATCAAGGTATCTTCGCTGTTAAAAATTAATCCTAGGCTTGCGCCGGCTGTTACGAAAATGAAAGTGCCCGGTATAATGCCAATAAAAGTACCTAATACATATGTTCTCAGATTGACACCCAAGAGAGCCGGTACAATATTCACGATGAAAAAGGGAAACATTGGTATGAGGCGCAGGAAAAGCATATAGAAGAGAGCGTTTTTCCGAAAACCCGGCTCCATTATTTTGATTTTACCTTCTGCACGTGCGCGAAGTGAACTGCCCAGTGCAGTTTTAGCCAGTGAGAAAACGATGCAAGCACCAGCGGTCGCTGAGGTGACAACATATACTGTTCCCAGCAACTGGCCGAACATATATCCCCCCAAAATTGTAAGTAATGTAGCTATTGGCAAGGAGAGGGCTGCGCTGACCGTATATGTAAGCATAAAAACAGCTGTCATGATGAAAGGATATTGATTTGTCTGTCTCAAAATCCAATACCTATTAGCCTTTAGGTTATCCAATGTGGCAAATTCGCTAAGACCTAACATATGAAATAAAGCAATCCCTAATCCTAACACTAGGGGTAGAACAACTACTTTAGGAAGTGGGCGCGAACATTCTCTGATCCTGCATCTCCTGCGGTTCTCATCGGAATTAATTTTTGTTTGTTTTGTGTTCATAATCTTCTTTGATAGTAGCTGGTGGTGGATAGTGTGCAAAACCAAATTTCGTACAAATTAGCATTTGCTAGCATTTTGCTTGATTACTTGTTTTGCAGGAATCGTTGACTTAGTGGGCTATAAATTCTATAGAGCGCACGTCATTTAATAGCGTTTGGAGTCCTTCGTGAAACGTACATTTCAACCGAGCAGATTAGTTCGTAAACGTCGTCATGGTTTTCGCGCTCGAATGGCGACGAAGTCTGGCCGTCAAGTGCTCGCCCGGCGGCGCGCCAAGGGCCGCAAGATTTTGTCTGCATAGGCATGCCGGCCGGCGTATTGCCGTTGAAACGGCGCGCACAGTTCCTCCACGTGGCTGCCGCTCGACAATACTTCGTTGCCCCGAGCTTGCTGTTACAAGTGTGCCTCAATAACGAGGCTGGCAACGCCATACGTGTAGGCTATACTGCTAGCAGAAAGGTTGGAAATGCTGTAGCTCGGAATAGGGCTAAGCGGCGCTTGCGCGCAGCGGTGGAGGAGGTTATGCCTTTATACGGGTTAGTTGGGTGCGATTACGTAATCATAGCAAGGTTAGCGACCACTAAACGGCCGTTTCGCGAAATACAAGCGGATCTAAAGACTGCGATGAAGAGATTGAATGTATGGCGCAAAGCTTGTGTGATGGCGCCTCAATATGAAGCTGGGGGAAAATGAATGCAACTTGTTGGGAAATGTCTTGTGTTGTGCATTCGCTGCTATCAGCTCACTCTCGCCGCTTTCACAGGGAATAGCTGTCGCTTCTATCCGAATTGTTCAACCTACGTTGCTGAAGCGATTAAAATCCACGGTCCATGGAACGGGATCTTGCTCGGAAGCGCACGCATTTTGCGATGTAACCCTTGGGGGTCCGCTGGTTATGACCCAGTACCCCCTGAGGTGGATGGTAACCACTCCCAATTGCCACCTGGTTAACTTGTACAGAACTGGATTTTTTTATGTTGCCCGAACAACAAAAGAATATGCTATTGGCGATAACAGTTTCTTTAGTGATTGTTGTCGGATTCAACATTATTTTTCCACCACCACCACCCGAGGAGTTGGTTCAGGACCAAAAGGAGTTGGAACAAAAAACGCCGGTTGAAAATCGTAAGGAAAAAAAATCATCCGATGCTCAGAGCAAAGTGAGGGGCCAGACTGTAACTGCTGACGCAGGGCCCAAGTTGGGTGCTGATACAAAGGATATGATACGGCAACCTCCTCCAAAAAGCCTTAAGCCAACTTTCAAAGACCGTGCTTCGGTGCTCCAAGACGGTGGTGATCGAGTAAAAATCTCTTCGAAGCGGTTGACAGGATCGATTGCGTTGACCGGAGCCCGCATTGATGACTTGGTTCTTAAAGGCTATAGGTCGTCGCTGGATCCGAATAGTGAAGAAATAATCTTATTACAGCCACAAGGCTCTGAGAAGCCATATTATGCAGAATTTGGTTGGCTTGGAAGTGCAGTTGAAGTTCCAAATGCTAGGAGCGTTTGGAAGTCAGATCGCTCTGTCCTCAGCCCTGGGAAGCCAATTACTCTTAGCTGGGATAACGGGAAAGGACTGTTATTTGAACGTGTAATTTCTCTTGATAATTCTTACATGTTTCAAATTACTCAGCGTGTGAAGAATCTAACGCCTCAAGTAATTTCACTCGCACCTTACGGGTTGGTCTCACGAACTGGCACACCTGAAGTCTTAGGGTTTTATATTTTGCACGAGGGGATGATTGGCGTTCTTAAGGGAGTATTACAGGAGGTAGATTATGACGAGTTCGATGATGGGAGGCCTAAGCGTTTTGAGAGCAAGGGTGGATGGCTTGGAATTACAGACAAATACTGGCTTGCAGCCTTAATTCCCAACCAACAGCAGACAGCGAATACAAGCTTCGTGAGTCACAAAAGAGGTTCACAGCATGCATACCAGGCTGATTACCTCAGCCCATCTATGAGTGTTAACCCGGGTGAAATGATTGAAGCGAAAACCAATTTTTTTGCGGGAGCTAAGGAGAAAAAACTTTTAGATTCATATATGGCGGATCTCAAGGTGGATAAATTTGATCTTGCCATCGATTTTGGCTGGTTCTGGTTTTTCACAAAGCCTTTTTTCTCAGCGCTGAGTTACTTTAACGAAATGTTTGGTAACTATGGAGTTGCCATATTGATATTAACTGTGATCATAAAGATCATCTTCTTTCCACTTGCTAATAAATCCTATCGCGCAATGAGCAAAATGAAGGCGCTCCAGCCAAAAATGGAAGAATTAAAGGAGAGGTTTGGAGAGGATCGTCAGCGCATGAATACCGAACTAATGAATTTATATAAGACTGAAAAAGTAAACCCGGCCGCTGGTTGCTTTCCAATTCTAATACAAATTCCAGTGTTCTTTGCTCTTTATAAGGTTCTATTTGTGTCTATTGAGATGCGACAAGCACCATTTTTTGGTTGGATCCATGACCTTTCGGCGCCAGATCCTTTGGGTATATTTACTCTTTTCGGGCTCATCCCTTGGGAGGTGCCTGCAACTCTTGCTTTCATTAATATTGGAATTTGGCCAATTATAATGGGAGCAACAATGTATCTTCAGCAAAAGCTTAATCCCACCCCCGCAGACCCTATTCAGGCGAAAATTTTCATGTTCATGCCAATTATATTTACCTTCATCCTTGCGCCGTTTCCCGCCGGTCTAGTAATTTACTGGGCTTGGAACAACATCCTCTCAATAGCGCAACAGTGGTTGATTATGAAACGGATGGGTGTCAGCATAAACTAAAGGTGTTGCTGTATTGGCAAAGCGTTGTAGTAGCCCGAGTGTAGATGGAGATAGAATAGAGGCGGGGCGTGTACTTTTTGCGCAAAACTGTAGTTTTGTCACTGGCGCAGCTCAGGTTGGCCAATTACCATTACATGCTTTACCTGAACTTGCATTTGTTGGGCGCTCAAATGTGGGAAAATCAAGTTTAATTAATTCATTGACGGGTCGTAAATCATTGGCCCGTACGTCTAATACGCCCGGCCGCACCCAGCAGATAAATTTTTTCAATTTAGGTGATCGCCTAATGCTCGTTGATTTGCCGGGATATGGATACGCTCGTGCGCCTAAGATATCAGTAACAAAATGGACCCAGTTGATTCATTTGTATCTGAAAGGTAGGGCAAATTTACGCCGCGTGTGTGTTTTGGTTGACGCCCGGCATGGTTTGAAAAATAGTGATCGATTTTTAATGCGAGAGCTTGATCAGGCAGCTGTTGCCTATCAAATCGTGCTAACTAAAGTTGATAAGGTAAGGAATACTGCTAAGCAAACGCGATGCAAGATTGAGCGCGAATTATTAAAGCATCCAGCGGCATTTCCGGCGGCTTTTTTGACTAGTGCTCAGAAGGATATAGGGCTCTCAGAATTGCGAGCTGAACTAATGTCAATAGTGCCTAAGCTAGGCCAAGGTATGCCTTTAGGTTAACATCTGTAGCATTTTGAGAAACTGGAAGTTTGATATGATTGATAAAGCAAAGGTTCGTGCTGAGTGGTTGGGTAAAGCGGGAATACTTACCGAGGCGCTTCCCTACATGCGCCGTTATGGCGGTAAAACCTTCGTTATAAAATATGGAGGGCATGCTATGGGTGACTCCAAGCTTGCTGCTGGTTTTGCCCATGATATCGTTTTGTTACAGCAAGTAGGTATTTACCCTGTTGTGGTACATGGGGGTGGACCCCAGATCGGCGCAATGCTTGAGCGATTAGCGATTGAAAGTAAATTTATTGATGGGCTTCGGGTCACTGATGCTGCAACGGTAGAGATTGTTGAAATGGTATTATCAGGCCAACTCAATAAGAATATCGCAGCAGAAATCAGTAGAGCTGGTGGCAAAGCAATTGGTATATCCGGCAAAGATGGAGGCTTGATAACGGTTGAGAAGGCAACAGCCGCGTCTGAAAATTCCGGCGCTATAAATGCTACAGATCTAGGTTTCGTGGGAGAACCTACAGAGATAAATCCATATATTATTGATGCTCTCCGAGAGACTGAGATCATTCCAGTGATTGCTCCGCTTGGCTGTGATGTGACAGGGCAAACCTTTAATATAAATGCAGATACGGCGGCTGGTGCGGTTGCTGCTAGCGTTGACGCAGAGCGTCTACTGCTTTTGACAGATGTTGAGGGAGTGCTTGATAAGGATGGGAAATTAATACCAGAACTCTCCACGGATGAGGCAAAACTTCTTATGGAGGACGGGACTATCTCAGGCGGTATGATCCCAAAATTGGAGACTTGTATCTGTGCCGTTGAGGATGGGGCTGAAGGTGCGGTGATAATAGATGGTCGAGTGCCACACGGTGTACTTTTAGAAATTTTTACCGAACATGGTTCGGGAACTTTGATTCGAGCACGTTAGAAATTAGGTTTCACCGATACCATCTATTTAAAAGATTGCAATGATAAACCACGAGGCGACTCATTTAGAACTCGCAACAGTATAATATTCATGATGCTAATATTGATAGGGATTGTGCGTATCCATGTTAAAAAGAAGCATCACCTAATTTCCGCATGGCGTGATTATTTTCTTCGGCAATAAGTTCAACATGATGGAAAGGGTGGCTAACTTTCTTAATGGGTATGCGACATGTCGTTAAATATTGCAAAAGCGGAACACTGGATTTTTGATCTCGATAACACTTTGTACCCTGCAGAGTGCGAATTATTCCATCAGGTTGATATTAGAATGCGAAATTTTATTGCCGAATATTTCGGTTTGAATGAGGAGGATGCCCGGAAGTTGCAAAAGCGCTATTATCGGGAATATGGCACCACACTCAATGGGCTTATGCAGAATCATGGGATGAAGCCCGAGGCATTTCTAGAATATGTTCACGATATTGATGTTACTGTGGTACCTCCGAATCCATGCTTGGAACATTCGTTGTCGCTGTTGCCCGGCCAAAAATTGGTTTTTACTAATGGGACATCGGAGCATGCAGGACGCGTGATGAAGCGGTTAGGCATTGAGCACCACTTTGATTGTGTGTTTGATATTTTTGCTACAGATTTCATTCCTAAACCAAGCATTACCGGGTATCATAGGTTGATAGAAAATTGTGCCATTAATCCATATAAATCGGTAATGGTGGAGGATGTAGCGTGTAATTTAGAGCCAGCAAAGAGCTTAGGAATGGTAACCGTATTAATTACAAATTCGTATGAATGGTCTGGTGAAGATAAAGAGGGCAAATATGTCGACCATCGGGTAGATAACTTAACTAGGTGGCTCGGTAAATTGTCAGACTCACTCTAGGACAGCGGTTCTTGACTTATTGGAATTCGTTGCGAAAATGCAGCTAACGTAAGTGGCATTAGCATCATTCAAAACACAGGGAAAATCATGAGTGATACAGGTTTACAAAAAGTGATTAATGAGGCTTGGGAAATCCGTGATTCAATTAATTCCGAGACAACGGGTGAAGTTCGTACTGCTATAGAAAAAGCACTCGATTTGATGGACGCGGGAAAGGTAAGGGTCGCTGAAAAAAAATCTGGCCGTTGGCAAGTTAATCAATGGCTCAAGAAAGCTGTACTTCTGTCGTTTCGTATAGAGAATATGCGTCCCCAAACGGGTGGGCCTGATGGCTCTATGTGGTGGGATAAGGTGCCTGCGAAGACGAAAGACTGGACTGAAAAAGAATTCGAAAAGGCTGCTTTTCGATCCGTGCCATCGGCCGTAATAAGACGTTCCGCATATATTGCTCCTGGTGTAGTGCTAATGCCTTCATTCGTTAACCTTGGTGCGTACGTTGATTCGGGTACCATGGTCGACACTTGGGCCACAGTTGGCTCCTGCGCCCAGATAGGAAAAAATGTCCATATATCAGGGGGCGCTGGTATAGGTGGCGTGCTGGAGCCTTTGCAGGCAGATCCGGTGATTATTGAAGACAATTGCTTTATTGGTGCGCGTTCAGAGGTTGTTGAAGGAGTGATTGTTGAGACTGGTTCGGTTCTGTCTATGGGTGTATTTATAGGTCAATCGACAAAGATTATTGATCGCGAGACTGGTGTGATTACGCGCGGTAAAGTGCCCGCTTACTCGGTTGTTGTGCCGGGTAGTCACGCCGGAGATCCTCTCCCAGACGGATCAGCAGGTCCTAATCTCTACTGCGCTGTAATTCTTAAGACGGTAGATGAAGGTACCCGCGAGAAAACTTCAATTAATGAATTATTGCGGGATTAAGCATGCCTGTCGATGCGATCGAGCTTTCTCGCCAGCTAATAAAGTGTCCTAGCGTTACACCGGAAGAGGGGGGTGCTCTCAGTTTACTCCAAAGTACCTTAGAGGGTCTCGGATTCACCTGTCATAGGCTTGTATTTTCTGAAGAAGGGACACACGATGTAGACAATCTTTATGCGCGCTTCGGCGAAGGCAGTCCCAACTTTTGTTTCGCGGGTCACACTGATGTTGTTCCTCCAGGCAATTTGAATGAATGGACGCATGATCCTTTTGGAGCTGATGTTGTGGACGGTATTCTTTATGGGCGAGGCGCGGTTGACATGAAGACAGCGATTGCCTCCTTCGTCAGTGCATCAGCGAGCTTGATAACTGATCACCGTTTCGATGGCTCATTAAGTATCTTAATTACGGGCGATGAAGAGGGCCCGGCAATAAATGGTACACGAAAGGTGCTTGATTGGCTCCCTTCTGCAGGGGAAAAGCTGGATGCATGTTTAGTCGGTGAGCCAACAAATCCTTCTCGGTTTGGAGAAATGATGAAAATCGGGCGACGTGGCTCGATGAATTCTGTTGTAACTGTTAACGGTGTTCAAGGACATGTTGCTTACCCAAAGTTGGCCGACAGCGCATCACATCGTCTGATTCGTATGATGAGAGCACTTTTGGACGATCCTTTAGATAGTGGCAACGATTATTTTGATGCGTCCAGTGTTCAAGTTACGTCGATTGACATAAACAATCCTACCGAAAACCTCATCCCTGGTAGTGCGGAAGCGCGGTTTAATATACGGTTTAATGATATGCACAGTTCAGACAGCCTGAAGAACTGGATTAAGGAAAGGCTCGATAAATCTGCGGATGGGTCATCTAATTATAATATTTCTACTAAAGTAAGTGGCGAATCATTTATTTATCCCCCCGGCCCACTTAGTAATTTGGTGGCTGAGTGTGTCCAGCAGGTTACGGGAGAGCGCCCGGAGATGAGCACAACTGGTGGGACGTCTGACGCTAGGTTTGTAAAAGAACACTGTCCTGTTTGTGAGTTTGGTTTAGTGGGCCAAACAATGCACAAAGTTGATGAGTGTTGTAAGCTATCCGATATCATGGCGTTGACTGAGATCTACAAAGCTATTTTAGAAGGTTATTTTTGTGTAGAGAACAAGAAAAATTAATATGATAACTACTTTGCCGAGATAGAATTATTAGCATAAAAATCAGATACGTGCGCCTATGAGGTGGCAATGACTAGTACATTGAATTTAAGGCAATGGCGATGATATGAGTAGGGCGAGTACACTTTTCAGTTATAAACTGAACCTGCAGATATCTCGAGAAAAATAGATCCACAATGCTATTAGGTTAGACCGTCCTGGAAGCGCTCTGACGTTAGTTTGAAAAAAATAAAACTCATATCCTAGTAGTCTACCGATGTGAGATATAAGCCCTCTGCGGGTGCGGTTGGGCCGGCTGCAGATCGGTCTCTCGCCGCTAATATCCGTTCTACATCAGCACGGCACCACTTGCCCTCCCCAACAAGCCTGAGTGTGCCAACCATGTTGCGAACTTGGTGGTGCAGGAAAGAGCGGGCATCGGCTTCAATATGTATTTCATTTTTAACTTTATATATTTTTAGACGCATCAACGTTTTGACTGGTGAATTCGCTTGGCAGGCGGCGGCTCTAAAGCTTGTGAAATCGTGCTTCCCGATAAGAGTAGTGGCAGCATCAGCCATTTCTACAATATCGAGTTTGTGAGGAATATGCCAAACTCTGCCAATATCAATAGTTGGGGGAGACCGACGGTTGAGTATTCGGTATTTATAATGTCGTGCTATGGCATCAACCCGTGCGTGAAAATTAGCATATGTTTTTTCGACATTTAGAATAGAAATAGGTAAAGGACGAAGGTGAAAATTGATTGCATCACGCACTGTGTCTGGGGAAGTTGTGCAACTAAGGTCAAAGTGTGCACTTTGGCCTAATGCATGAACGCCAGAATCGGTTCGTCCTGCACCGTAAAGGGTTACGGATTCTTGCGAAAATGCATGAATAGCATTTTCTATCGCCTCTTGGACTGTTATGCCATTCTTCTGGCGTTGCCAGCCAACAAATGGCTGTCCATCATATTCAATAGTGATTTTCCACCGATTTCTCATTTGAGTTGGGTCATGGGTGGAATGGGCATTCCACGAAGAAAAGTCGCGGTGTCCAGCACACGTTTCCCGGGCCGTTGCAAATGGAGAAGCCGAAGACTTCCCTGGCCGCAGGCTATTGTCAATTGATCATCAAGAACAGTTCCAGGCTGTCCATTGAGACCATTAGTTTCTGCCGAAATAATTTTTATACGAGCTCCATCGTACTCGAACCAGCTTCCTGGCCAGGGGTTAAAGGCTCGGATCTGGCGTTCCAGTTCGGTTGCCGGTCGTGCCCAGTTCAGTCGGGAATCTTTAGAATTAAGCTTACTGGCATAGGTAACGCCAATTTGAGGTTGGGGGGTTGGTGTGAGGGCGCCGCTCTCTAAGTTGCGCAATGTTTTGACAATTAATGTTGAGCCAAGTTCCGCAAGTGATTGGTGCAATGTTTCCCCGGTGGTTTCATCGCTTATAGGAGTTGACTTCGCTAATAGGATTGGTCCGGTATCAAGTCCTTCATCCATTTGCATTATTGTTATACCTGTGTTCTTGTCGCCGGCCCGAATAGCGTTCTGTATGGGCGCGGCTCCGCGCCAACGTGGCAGCAGAGAGGCATGTATGTTAATGCAACCAAGCCGAGGCACTTCTAAAATTTTTTTCGGTAGGATGATTCCATAAGCAGAGATAATTGCTACATCCAGTGAAAGTGCAGCAAAAGCATCTACGACATATTGTTCTCGAAAATTAACCGGCGTCATGATCGGCACATTCATTTCTTGGGCCACGGTGTGGACTGGGCATGGTCTATTATTTTGCCCTCTGCCGGCTGGACGCGGCGGTTGACAATAGACGGCTGCTATATCATGCCCAGCTTTTCCGATTGCTCGTAGTGGAGAAACTGAAAATTCGGGAGAGCCCATGAATGCAAGACGGAAGGCCATATGGTTATCCATTTAGTTAGATTTATTTACTTAGCTTTTAGCATTTAATTTTTTCAATTTCTTGAGCCGCCGCAGAATGATGTTACGTTTCAACGATGAAAGATGATCTATGAACAAGATACCCTGAAGGTGATCCAGCTCATGTTGGATGCATGTCGCAAGGAGGCCGGATGCTTCCCTGTCAACTTTCTCATTATTCTCATTTATGTAGCGAAGCTTTATTCGGTCCGGACGCGTTATTTCGCTATATTGTTCGGGCAGCGACAGGCATCCTTCCTCGCAAGTGACTTCCTCTTTTGACGACCAAACAATTTCTGGATTAGCCATGCAAATCGGTTCATTGAGTTGCTCTTTTTTTGAGATGTCAACAACAACCACTCTCTTTAGCACACCAACTTGCGTTGCTGCGAGACCAATTCCAGGAGCACGATACATAGTCTCTAACATATCTTTCATTAGCTGAGAAATCTCCGAATCGACAGTTCGAACTGGCGTAGCTTTTTTTCTAAGCATTGGGTCTGGGGCTATAATGATTGGTAAAACAGTCATAACTTATTACTCACTTATGCCGCGTGGCTGCCTTTTTCGTATTGGTAACGTATTAGAAAATCAAGTACAGAGGTGTTAGGATATAATTACCATGATACTCTTCACGTGCGATGCAAATACCGATAGATCAAATTTTTAAAGAGCCCGCAATCTTAATTGCAGCTGCAGCCTTTATTCTGGCCTTAATAGTAGTGTTTGGACAACGGCGCGATCGATCAGCGGACCTTTCGGCACAAATCAAGTTTTTGGCTGAACAACAAGTGGTGTCTCAAAATCAAATTACTGGTAGGCTTCAGGCCCAGGAACGCGCTTTGTCAAAGTCGCTTGAGGAGCGTTTGGAAGTAGTAAGCCGACGGGTTGGAGATTCATTAGTTAAGCAAGCCAGTGAAAATTCAAATGCCTTAACCGACCTTCGCGAGCGTTTGGCAGTCATAGGCAAGGCCCAAGAAAATATTACACAGCTTTCCAGCGACGTAGTTAACTTACAACAGGTATTATCTAATAAGCAGACTCGAGGGGCATTTGGGGAAATTCAGCTGGCAGATCAAGTAAAGAATATTTTACCTCCCGATGCCTATGACTTTCAAGTAGCGCTTTCAAATCAGACGCGGGTTGATTGTCTTCTTAAAATGCCCAACCCGCCCGGCTCGATTGCTATAGATGCTAAGTTTCCGTTAGAAAGTTTCAACCGTTTTCGGACCGCAGTGGAGAAAGAAGAAAAATTAGCTGCACGGCGTAACTTCGCCTCTGACGTTTTGAAACACGTTAGGGACATCTCTGAAAAATATATCATTCCGGGAGAGACTGCTGACAGTGCACTGATGTTTCTGCCTGCCGAGGCTGTTTACGCAGAATTACATGCATCGCTGCCGGACGTTGTGGAGAAATCCCATAGGGCGCGAGTTTATATTGTTTCACCGACCACGTTGATGGCGACATTAAATACGATACGCGCAGTACTAAAGGATGCAGAGATGCGGGAACAGGCCGGGTTGATACAGAAAGAAGTAATGGCCATGAATGATGATGTTGGGCGCCTCGATGACCGAGTGCTGAAATTACAGCGACATTTTGGTCAAGTTGAGGAAGATATTAGGCAAATTCGTATTTCAAGCGATAAAGTTCAAAAACATGCCGTACGCATTGCAGAGGTTGAGCTGGAGGATCAGGACACGCCCCCAGTTCCCGATCTTCGTGATGATCGTGAGAAATAAAGGTTAGAAGTTGATACAATAGATATTCAGATTGGTGAGCTTATCATTAAACTAATAAAAATTCTGAGAAATTGTAGAGCCTAATGCTTTTAAAGGTTTAATAGAGACCAATGGAATTATCATACTATGGCCCCAGGGGGGCAAAATTTTTAAAGCGATAATCTACCCTAACCCCTGCCCTATAAAAACCGTACACGGGTCAAATAGTGTTATAATGGAACCTGTGAGGAGAAAAAAATAACGAATATTTTTTGTTATAACTGGGAATTGACTTGACGGCGTGCCTTAAGCGCTGCTGTCAATGTGCCATCGTCAAGAAAATCTAGTTCTCCACCCACAGGTACTCCGTGGGCGAGCCGTGTGATTTTAACGTTTGAGGCCGATAAGCAATCAGTTATGTAGTGAGCTGTTGTCTCGCCATCCACTGTCAGGTTAGTTGCTAGGATAATTTCCGTTATCTCTCTGTCTTTTACTCGTTCGATAAGCTTTTCAATATTTAAATCTCCAGGGCCAATGCCATCTATTGCCGATAGTCTGCCGCCTAGAACATGATACCGTCCTTTAAAAGCGGTTGTACGCTCCATCGCCCAAAGATCTGCAACTTCTTCAAGCACGCAAAGCTGATTTGAATTTCTTTTTGCGTCACAACAAATTTGGCAAGGCGAATTAGTGTCAACATTCCCACAAACCTCGCAGTTTTTGATGCTATTACTTATTTCACCGAGGGCTTCACGCAGTGGAACGAGAAGGCTCTCATGCTTTTTGATAAGGAAGAGAGCAACTCGACGTGCTGAACGAGGGCCTAGGCCCGGCAATCGCGCTAATAAGTGTATGAGTTTGTCGATTGAGTTCATAAAAGAGTCAAATGTTAAAAAGGCAATTTTATGCCGGGTGGTAGTTGCATTCCACCCATCATTTCAGATGTTTTCTCTTGGATCATCTGTTCTAATTTCGTTTTCGCGTCATTGTGAGCTGCCACAACTAGGTCTTCGAGAATTTCTATTTCCGAAGGATCAATTAAGTTTGGATCAATTTTCAAACTGCGCATTTCACCTTTTCCGTTCAAAGATACCATTACCATGCCTCCACCGGCAGTACCCGCCACATCCAGCTCAGCGAGACTTTCTTGGAACGAACCCATTTTCTCTTGCATTTCCTGCGCTTGTTTCATCAACTGCCCTAGGTTCTTCATCAATCAATCCTCTTCCATAATTCTGTATTCATTCTGCAAGTTATCTTCCGTCTCCGAAATAGGAAGTTCGGATTTCGGTGTTACTTTAGAAATTGCTGCCCCTGGGAATGCTTTTTTGATTGCCTGCACTGAAGGGAGCGTTTCGACAGCATCTTTCTTTTGTTGTTCCCTTTCTTGATTCTGCTGCTCTAATGTTGGGTCACCTAGTTCCTGCGAGATGCTTACGACCCATCGTGTGCGAGTCCAGTCACTAAGTTTTGCTGCCGTACGGCTTGCCAAATCACGGGGAGCATGAGTATCCGGACGAATTTCAATGTGGCCCGGCTCGAAATGAACCAAATGAACATTTCTGCGCAGATTGCTACAAATTGCTGCCTCTTTCATTGAGTCGAAAAAGGCAACAACTTCCTGGAAATTTTTTAGGGAAATCGATGTTTGCAACTCATTATTTTCCCTTAAGTCTGGAGCAGCCCCCACAGCCTCCCCATCAGCTACGGAGAGACCTGGGCTTAAATTACTAGGAGGGCTTGCTTTTTCTTTATTAGAAAATGATGTTGAAGAATCGCCCTCTATTGTCTTTATGAGAGTATTGGCCGGGGGTAGATCAGCTGCATAAGCTACACGGACTAATACCATTTCAGCGGCTTGTCGGGGCGCCGGGG
>MDTC01127206.1_pt1 | contig 22932 bp, 23 predicted proteins | sample 811181 | NCBI WGS metagenome assembly MDTC01 (sample SAMN05326644, study PRJNA326480) | marine metagenome | isolation source: seawater | place: Pacific Ocean: North | collected 2011 | reverse complement strand
GGTGCACGTGTGGAAAAAGTTCTAAGCAACCATTTTGTGATGGGTCTCATACTGGATCAGAATTTGGTCCTTTGACTTATAGAGCTGAACAATCAAAAAAAGTATTTTTTTGTACATGTAAACAAACTAATGACCAGCCACTTTGTGATGGTTCACATAATGCTAAATAAAAATATATAAGTCGGTTTATGAAAAATATTAAGGCCATAGTATTTGATGCTTATGGAACTTTATTTGACGTCAATTCAGCTGCTGAAAAATGCAAAGGTAAAATTGGAGATAAATGGGAAGGCTTTGCTAATTTTTGGCGAACAACTCAACTAGAATATACTTGGCTAAGAAGTTTAATGAAGAGACATAAAGATTTTTGGCAAGTGACAGAGGATAGTTTGGATAAATCAATGAAAACTTTTAGTATTGATAGTTCAATGAAAAATGAGCTGCTAGATTTATATAAAAAGTTATCTCCCTACTCAGAGGTAAAAGGAGTGTTAAGTAGTTTAAAAGAAAAAAAATATAAACTTGCTATTTTATCGAATGGAACTCCTGCTCTTTTGAATGAATTAGTAAAAAGTAATGATTTAGAAAATATATTTGACGATCTTTTTTCAATAGAAGAAGTTGGGATTTATAAACCAGATTCAAAAGTTTACGATATGCCTGTAAAAAAGTATCAAATTAAAGTAGATGAAATAGCCTTTCTTAGTGCAAATACTTGGGATGTATCAGGGGGTGGAAATTATGGTTACAATGCTATTTGGGTTAATAGAAACAAAAGTATTTTTGATAATCTTGATTATAAACCAAAAAATGAAGTTAGTAATTTAACGCAGCTAGTTGATATAATTTAATCATCGATTATATTTGTTCTATGTCACAAATTGAAATTAAAAAAATAATCAAAGCTCTGAATACGTCAGATGGTGCAGGCGTAAAATTAAAAAGAAGCATCGGTACACCTGAAGCTGATTACGTCGATCCTTTTTTAATGTTAGATGAATTTGGTTCTGAAAATAAAGATGACTATCTTGCAGGATTTCCACCTCATCCTCACAGAGGAATAGAAACAGTAACCTATATGTTAAATGGTGAATTTGAACACGAGGATAGCACTGGAGCCAAAGGTATAATGACTGCGGGAGATGTACAGTGGATGAAAACTGGTAGAGGAATTATTCATTCAGAAATGCCTGCGATGAAAGAAGGAAAGTTGTTAGGTTTTCAGCTTTGGATTAATATGCCAGCAAAATTAAAAATGAATAAGCCTGAGTATTTGTATATTAAAAATGATCAGCTTGGAGTTCATAAAGATAATGAAAAAATTGTCAAAGTACTAGCTGGAAAATTTAAAAATGCAGAAGGTCCTGAGAAGAGTCATAACGTAGATCCAATTTATTTTCATATAGTGCTAGAAAAAGATAAAGAATTTAAGTGTGATGTTCCTAGCGGGCATAATTCTTTTATTTATTTGTTGGCTGGAGATTTATCAGTTGGAGAAAACAAACATGATAAAACAAGCAATTCTAATCTAATACTATTAGACAGAGGTGATAAATTGATAGTAAAAGCTAATAAGAAAAGTGAATTTTTATTTATTGCGGGCAAACCAATTGGAGAGCCTATAGCAAGAGGAGGTCCTTTCGTTATGAATACTAAAGCAGAAATTCTACAGGCTGTTCAAGATTATCACAATGGAACGTTTGCAAAATATTAATGACTAAAGCTATAATAATAAAAAAACAAGGTGGACCAGAAGTTCTAGAACTTTCTGATATTAAACTTGGTGCACCTGGTCCTAATGAAATTAAAGTAAAAAATATTGCAATCGGTCTTAACTATATCGATACCTACCATAGATCTGGCTTATATCCTGTAAATCTCCCAAGCGGAATTGGTTTAGAGGGAGCTGGAAAAATTATTGAATTAGGCTCTGGTGTAAAAGATTTAAATATTGGTGATAACGTAGCGTATGCTGGAGGAGCACCAAGTGCCTACGCTGAAGAAAGGATTTTACCTGCTCAAATTGGTGTAAGAATCCCGGAGGGTATATCACACAAAGTCGCTGCCTGTATAATGACTAAAGGATTAACAACTCATTATCTGCTCTGTAAAACTTATAAGCTAACCTCTAACGATACAGTTCTTTTTCATGCGGCAGCTGGTGGTGTTGGACAGGTTTTTTCACAGTGGGCAAAAAGCATTGGTTGTAAATTAATTGGTACTGTCGGCTCTGATGAAAAAATTGCTATAGCTAAGGAAAATGGTTGTGACCATGTAATTAATTATACAAAACAAGATTTTGTTAAAGAGGTAAATGGTATTACTAAAGGATTGGGTGTTTCGATAGTTTACGATGGTGTTGGAAAAAATACTTTCAAAGGTTCTGTTCAATGTTTAAAGCCACGAGGCATGATGGTTTCCTTTGGTAATGCATCAGGTCCTCTAGATCCTTTAGATGTTCCAAAAGACTTACAATTTAAAAGTTTGTTTTTTACCAGACCAACAATGAAGGACTATTATGGAACTAGAGATGAAGTTGTTGAAGGTTCAAAAAAGTTGTTCGAACTAATGAAATTTGGAAAAATTAAAATTAAAATATTTAAAGAATATAGTTTAGCAGATGCTAAACAAGCCCATATAGATTTAGAGTCTAGAAAAATAAACGGCCCTGCTATTATTACCACTTAATGAGTGACATTGTTTCTCCTTGCATTAGTATTTGCAAAACAGATCCTGTAACAGGACTATGTTACGGTTGTGCTAGAACAAACGAAGAAAAGAAATCTTGGAAAGATGAAAGTATTAAAAATGAATGGAGATTAAAAAATCTTCAAGAAATTCAGAAAAGAATGTCTGGCTGGCAATTAGAAACTTTTAAAGAGTCTTATAGACATAAAACTGAGCATGGCATTTCTTTGTTTAAAAAAAGCCTTTTAGAGTCAAAATAAAATTATAAATCTTTTTTCATCGAATCCATATCACTCAAATGATATTTAAGTGCTTGATTAGAAAGTCTTATTTCTTGTAAAAATAAAAAAATTGAAATTATCATACAAACACAACATCCCGCAAAAATTATTCTGGCAGTATTTAAATCTCCTAAATAAAGCATCAAAACTGTACTCATGTTAAAAAGAAAACCAAAGGCCGCAAAGCCCATTGTATATTTTAATATATTTGTCCTTTTGTTTAAAACGTGTAACTGACTTTCCCACGCAGGTGGTGTTCTTTTTTCAAAAATATATTGATCGTGTATTTTTCTAATTAAGCTACTTAAGGTATGAAACCTGTTGCTATACATAGTCATCATTAGAGGTATGGCTGGGAACATTAGAGCTGCAACTGTATAATCTATATCCATATCGAATCAAATTGATTATGTAGATAGTGTTTGATATTTACAAGCAATTATTCTCTGATGTCTCAATTTAAAATATTTATAAACCTTACTCGATTAAATAAACCTACGGGAATTATGTTGCTTTTTTGGCCTTGCTCTTGGGGTCTTGCTTACGCATACAACATAGAACAAAATCTTAATCAGTTCTTATATTTACTTTTACTATTTTTTTTAGGCTCAGTTTTAATGCGCAGTGCCGGATGTATTGTTAATGATGTTGTGGACAGAGATATAGATATTAAAGTTCAAAGAACTAAAAATAGACCTCTTGCTTGCAACTTAATTTCTGTGAAATTAGCTTTAATCTATACAGCTATTCTCTGTGGTTTGGCATTTTTAATATTAATCCAATTTAATAAATTAACAATTATTTTGGGATTCGCCTCAATGATACTGGCTTTTTCATACCCTTTTATGAAAAGGATAACTCATTGGCCTCAACTTTTTTTGGGATTAACTTTTAATTGGGGAATTGTTATGGCTTGGAGTGCCGTAACCGGTACTATTTCTTCAGAAATTATAATACTTTATTCGTCAGCCATATTTTGGACATTGGGTTATGACACCATTTATGGAACTCAAGATGTAGCGGATGATGAAATAATTGGTATTAAATCAACTTCTGTAAAATTTAAGAATAATATAAGATTATTTGTAAGTTTTTGCTATTTTACAAGTTGTGCTTTAATTATTTTTTTATTTTATAGTAAATTTGGTTTAAACAATTTTTCTCTATTAGTGTTAATTTATATTTTAAGCTTAATGTATCAAATAATAAAATTTAAAAAGAATAGTCCTCAAGAATGTTTAAAAATTTTTAAAATAAATAATTTTTCTGGATTTTTTTTATTTTTTGGAATTTTTTTAATTAAATAAATTATGAAGTTAGATGAACTAATAATTATTCTTAAACGTCTGTATACAGAACATATCAAAAGATATTTTAAAAGAATAATTCTCTCTCTGTTTCTTTCTTTGATAGTGGCGGGTGCCACATCTTCTATTGCTTGGCTTTTAGATCCAGCTGTAAAAAAAATTTTTATTGAAAAAGATAAAACCTTAGCTTGGCTTATACCTATTTGTATAATTCTTGCTTTTACTGCCAAGGGAATATCTCTTTATTTCGCGAGAATAAATATAATAATAGTTGGAAACAGAATAGCTGGCGAACTACAAAAAAAAGTAACAAATATCATGTTGTTGTCTGACATAGAAACTCTAGATAATAGGCACTCAGGAAAATATATTGGAAATGTTCAATTTGACTGTAATTCTGTTCAAAATCTTGTGAGCACTGGAGTTCTTAACTTAATGAAAGATAGTTTTACTTTAATCGCATTAGTTTATTTAATGTTCTACCAAAACTGGAAATTAGCTTGTTTTGCGCTTTGTATGATGCCTTTAGCGATATTTTTTGCAAAAAATCTTGGCAAAAGACTTGGTAAAGTTCAAACGGAGGCGGGTGAATTAACTGGTAATTTTACTTCTTTTTTATCAGAAATCTTTAAAGCTTCAAAAATGATTAGAATTTATCAAAAAGAAGAAGAGGAAAAAGATAATGCTCAACACTTTATAGACTCTTTGGTTAAAAAAAATATAAAAATTTCTAGTGTAATGATAAGAGCGACACCAATAATGGAAACCTTGACAGGTTTTATGATTGCAGGATTTATTTTTTATTCTGGAAAATTGATAAGTGCAAACGAATTGGAAATAAATAATTTTTTTTCTTTTTTAGCTGCTATGATGCTTGCTTATCAACCTATAAGATCTCTTGCTACAATTAATATGATAGCCTACCAAGGTGCAGCGGCGGCGAAAAGAGTTTTTTCTGTAATTGACAATCCAATTGAGATAAAAAATGATGAGAAGCTACCAGCTTTAAAGATTGAAGAATGTAATATAAATTTTGAAAATGTTGGTTTTAACTACTTAAACACTAAAGAAAAAGCGGTAAAAAATATTAATCTAGAAATTAAAGGTGGTTCAATGACCGCTTTTGTTGGTCACAGTGGCGCTGGTAAAAGTACAATAATTAATTTACTGCCAAGATTCTATGAGCTTCAAAATGGTAAAATTTTTATAGATAAACAAAATATACATGAAGTTTCTCTTTATTCTCTTAGAAAAAATATGTCTCTGGTAAGTCAAGATGTAATTCTGTTCGATGATACTGTTAAAAAAAATATTGCTTATGCAAACCCAGCTGCTTCTCAAGATGAAATAGTTGAAGCTTGCCGATTTGCAGCTGCGGATGAATTTATTAACAAGTTATCTGATGGCTACGAGACTCTTATTGGGGAAAATGGCGCAAGATTATCTGGAGGGCAAAAACAGAGAATATCTATAGCTCGTGCTATTTTGAAAAAATCTTCAATTATTCTTCTTGATGAAGCTACATCTTCTTTAGATTCGGAATCAGAGGAAATAGTACAAAATGCAATTACTAATTTAACCAAAAACAAGACAACGCTGGTTATAGCTCACAGATTGTCAACCATATACAGTGCGGATAAAATAGTTCTTCTAAAAAATGGATCTATTATAGATTCCGGCAGTCATGATATTTTAATAAAAAGCTCAAATGAGTATAAGTCATTGGTTGAAAAACAGCTAAAATAAATTAATGCTGCAAGTTTATAGATACCTAACTTATTTTCTTTTCCCATTACTTGTAATTTTGATTTATTTTAGATCAATCTTTAATAAAGAAGATAAAGTAAGATATAAAGAAAAAATCTGGTCATCTCATTTTAAAGCATCAAAAGAAAATAATAAAAAATTAATTTGGTTCCATGCGGCAAGCATTGGAGAATGTTTGAGTATTATGCCTTTAATAAATGAATTAAATAATAAAAATAAAAATTTAAATTTTCTGATAACTACTGTAACTCTAAGCTCCTCAAAACTATTAAAAAAAAGGTTATTTCAACATCAAAACATTGTTCATCGTTTTTTTCCTTTAGATCTAAAAAATCTTGCAGAAAAATTTTTAAATAGTTGGAGGCCCGATTTAGTTTGTTTTGTTGACTCAGAAATCTGGCCAAATTTTTTGTTTAAAATTAAAGAAAAAAATATTCCCTTATTACTAATTAATGCAAGAATAACAAAAAAATCATTAAATAAATGGAAAATTTTTTTTAATTTTGCAAAAAAAGTTTTTAACAATTTTGATTTATGTTTGGCGGCTAGTGAGGAATCTAAAAATAATTTAAATAATCTTCAAGTTAAAGATTTAAAATATATCGGTAATTTAAAATATTCAGTTCAAAGCAATCCGGATAAACTCGAAGAGCCAAATAAAAATATTTTAAATAATTATAAAACTTGGTGTGCTGCTAGCACTCACAGTGGAGAAGAACTTACTATATTAAAAACACATATTGAAATAAAAAAAAAATATAGCAACACTTTAACTATCATTGTTCCAAGACATATTAGTCGATCATTTTATATAAAAAAATTATCTAATAAATTTAATTTAAGTACGCAAATTTTACATGATAATGACTCGATACGTTCAGATATAGAAGTTTTAATTATTAACTCTTTTGGTGTTTTGCCTAAATACTTTAATTATTGTAAAAATATTTTTATTGGCAAATCTCTTATAAAAGAAAGAAAAAATCAAGGCGGACAAAATCCTATTGAAGCTGCAAAATTAGGATGTAAAATATTTTATGGCCCTTACGTATATAATTTTCAAGAAGTTTATAATCTTTTAAACTCTTATGGTATAGCTGAAAAAGTAAACAATGAGCAAGAATTGTCTCAAAAGATAATAGAAAATTTTGACAACCCAATCGTTGAAAAAAAAGAAGAATTAAATTTATTAAATAGTTATGGTGAAAAAGTATTAAATGAGACAATTTTAGAAATTAGAAAATATTTATAATAGATAATGAAAATCTTTAAACCAAAATTTTGGCAAGAAAAAAATTCTCTATTATCATTTTCTTTATTCCCTTTGTCAATTTTTTTTCAGTTTTTAATTACTTTAAAAAAAATTTTAAAAAGAAAAGAAAAATTTTCTATTCCAGTAATTTGTGTCGGCAATATTTATCTAGGTGGTACTGGCAAAACTCCTTTGTGTATTCAGCTTGCTGGAATATTAAAAAAATTTAATAAAAAAAATGCCATAATTAAAAAATCTTACAAGACCCATGAAGATGAATTTAAATTGATTGAATCAAAAGAAATAAAGTTATTTAAAAACAAATCCAGAGCTGCGGCAATAAAAAAAGCAATAATAGAAAAATTTGATTGTGTTATTCTAGATGATGGATTCCAAGATTCATCCATTTCAAAAGATTTAAATATTATTTGTTTTAATGGGGAGCAATTAGCCGGGAATGAGATGACGATACCTTCTGGGCCGCTTAGAGAGCCCTTTGCTTCTCTTGCAGATAGTCAATTAGTTGTAATTAATGGAACTTTTAATGAATCTTTTGAAAATAAAATAAAAGCTGTATCTAATGAAATTAGTATTTACTATTCTGAATACCTGCCGACAAACCTAGATCAATTCAAAGACCAAAATTTACTTGCCTTTGCGGGGATAGGTAATCCAAATAATTTTTTTAGTCTTTTGGAAAAAAATAATTTACACATATCTAAAAAAATATCTTTTCCTGATCATTATAATTATTCTTTGAAAGAGTTAAATGATTTAGTTTTTTATGCAAAAAATAATGAATTGAAGATCATTACTACTGAAAAAGATTTCTTTAGAATCAAGGAATATAAAATTTCAGAAATTGAATATTTAGATGTTAAACTTGAAATTCAAGAAAACGACAAATTTGAGAAAGAAATAAAAAAATGCTTATTATAAAGACTCTTAAATATTTTGTTCAAGCAATATTTGTTTATTTATTTTTTATAATTATTAAGATTATTGGTTTGACTCTTAGCAGAAAGCTTTTTTCTTTTCTCTTTAATAAAATAGGTCCTCTTTTAAAATCAGAAAAAGTAATTAACGATAATTTAGAAAAGTTTCTAGGTCATCAGAATATAGATATAAAACAAAATATAAAAATTAGAATGTGGTCAAGCTATGGAAAAAATTTTGTAGAATATTTGTATTTAAAAAAATTTAAAAAAATTAATACTCATATTGAAATTAAAGGAGAAGAGATAATAACTAGAATTAAAAAAAATAATAAGCCAGTTATCTTTGTATCAGGTCATTTTGCAAATTTTGAACTAATGTCAATGGAATTAACCAAAAGAAATATGAACTTAGCTACAATCTATAGGCCTCTAAATAATTTTTTCTTAAATCCTTTTATGGAGTATCTAAGAAAAAAGTATATATGCCAAAATCAGATAAAAAAAGGTTTAGCAGGTGTTAAAGAAGCTATTCAATATTTAAAAAATAATTTTAGCATCGCTCTCATGATTGACCAAAGAGTTAGCGAGGGTAAAAAATTACCTTTTTTTGATCATATGGCACTTACTACGACTATGCCTGCACAAATGGCTTTAAAATTTAATCTAGATATAGTGCCAATTTATATTACTAGAAAAGATGATGATAATTTTGAAATAGAAATTTACGAACCAATCAAGATTGAAAAAAATGAGGATAACGAAAAAAATAAATTAAATATTTCTATAAAATTAAATAAAATTCTTGAAGAAATGATATCTAAAGATCCTGGACAATGGATATGGACTCATAATCGTTGGAAATAATTAATTTTTTTTTCTTATCTCCTCGTACTTTATTTTTGCCTCAATAGGAGAGAAATAAGCCTCTTGCAAATCAACATTCCAATAATTGAGATTCTCAAGTTGTATTAACTTCTTTGAAACTGCACAAATAACATGATCACCCTCCTCTAGAATGTCAAAAGAATTAGGTTTGTATTTAAGGACAGCTTTTTTTTTGTTCATAAACAATAATAGTATATATAATATAATTCTTCATATGAATATTGCTTTAATTGGAAGTGGAGGTAGAGAGCATGCACTTTGTCAAAAAATGTATGATTCTAATTTACCTAATAAAATTTATTGTATTCCTGGAAATGCCGGCACTGCTCTTATTGCTAAAAATTTAGATGTAGATTTCTTAAATTTTAGAAAATTATTAACTGTTATAAAATTTTACAATATAGATTTAGTTGTTATTGGACCTGAATTACCTCTTGTTAGAGGAGTCGTTGATTTCTTAAAAAAAAATAAGATTAAAGTCTTTGGCCCAGACAAATATGCGGCTCAATTAGAGGGTTCTAAAGCATTCATGAAGTCTTTGTGTAAACGACACAAAATTCCAACAGCTGGTTTTAAAATTTGTAAAAACGCATCAGATGTTAAAATATTTATATCGCAATATAAAATGCCAATCGTTGTGAAGGCAGACGGTCTAGCTTCAGGAAAAGGAGTGGTCATTTGTTACTCAAAGCAAGAAGTTAAAAAATTTAGTAATCAAATTTTTTCAGGTAAATTTAAAAGTTCAAAAAAACTAGTCCTTGAAGAATTTTTAGATGGTGAAGAAGCAAGTTATTTTTTAATTGTAGATAAAAAACATTTCTCATTTATGGGTTCGGCCCAAGATCATAAACGTGTGGGAGAAAATGAAACTGGTCCTAATACTGGGGGTATGGGAGCCTATTCTCCAGCTAATATAATAAATAAAAATTTAGAAAAAAAAATAATCAATAAAATAGTGAAACCTACTTTGGAAGCGCTTAAAAGAAAAAACCATCCATACACTGGATTTTTATATGTCGGGCTTATGATTAAAAATAATGAACCCTATTTAATAGAATATAATGTCAGAATGGGCGATCCAGAATGCCAAGTTATCATGCCAAGACTAAAGACAGATTTGGTTAAGTTGCTAAGACTATCTACAGAGAACAAACTTAGTAGAATTAAAATTGAATGGAAAAAAGACAAATGTATGGCCATAGTTATATGTTCTAAAGGTTACCCTAATAAACCAATAATTGGCAAAAAAATTAATTTGATGCGAATTGGTGTAATTAAAAAATCTTTTATATTTCATGCTGGTACTAAAATAAGAAATGGTTTGATATTTTCAAATGGTGGTCGTGTTCTAAATATAGCTGTGTTGGGAAGCTCTTTTTCAAAAATAAGAAATAAAATTTTTAAGATAATTAAAGCTATTAATTGGAGATTTGGTTTTTTTAGAAAAGATATAGGGTGGAGAGTGATCAAAAAAAAATGAGAATTGTGCGTGGCTTCTTAAAAGGAAAAAAATTAGACTTTTTAAAATCCCCAACTACAAGACCCCTTAGGGATTTTGTTAAAGAAAATATTTTTAATATTATAAATCATTCTAATTTAATAAATATTAAATTAGAAAATGCTAATGTGTTAGATCTTTATTCTGGCGTAGGTTCATTTGGTATAGAGTGTATTTCTCAAGGAGGAAAAAAAACTACTTTTATTGAAAATAATAGTAAGGCTCTGACGATATTAAAGCGTAATCTTAATAATTTAAAAATTGAAAAACAATCTGAGGTTATAGAGAAAAAAACCACTTCTTTTTTTAGTCAATTAAATAATAAAAATAAGTTTGAAATTATTTTTTTTGACCCTCCTTTTGCAGAAAATTTTTTTATCGATGATTTAAGATTAATTAAAAATTCTACTATTTGTAAAAAAAACCATTTAATTATTATACACAGAGAAGTTAATGCTAAAGATGAACTAAACAAAATAATAAATATTCTTATGATCAGGAGCTATGGTCGGTCAAAAATTATTTTTGGGACTTTAACTTAAGTATTTTTTAGTTAGAACCTTCACTTGCTCTACGGCTGGTTGATCAAATGGATTGATGCCAAGTAACTTTCCTACCAAAACAGTTTCTGCTATAAAATAAGAGAATAGTTCACCTAATGTTTCCTCATTTATTTTATTAATTATAAATTCTTGATAAGGAATTTTTTTATTTTTAAATACTTGTATTAAAGCATTTTTTTGTGCTTCCTTGACTTTTGAAAAATTTTTATTGTTCATATAATTAATATTTTTTCCAAAAACATTTGTATTTATTTTCATTTCTTTGTTCGCTTTTAAACTAAATATGTAGAATAATTTATCTTTTGGACCGTCTAGATAAAGTTGTAATAAACTATGATGGTCTTTAGGAGCGGGTGAAACAACTGGCAATATACCTCTACCTTTTTTTCCCAAGCTTTCCGCTATTAATTGTTGGCACCAATAAAGAAATTCGTTCACTTCAGGTGCGTAGCTTAAAAATATAATAGAGTTAATTTTTTTATATTTGTAAATTAGATTCAATTTAGTGACGCTATTTAATAATAAAATTTTTTCTTTAGATTTAAAAAAATTTAATAATTTTTTTCTAAAATAATTTATTTTTAATCCCATAAAATAAGCTGGGATCATACCAACTTCAGATAAAACTGAATATCTTCCTCCAATATAATCTCTGTGATCGATAAGTAAAATTTTTTTATTTTTAGCAAAAGTATTAAGTAAATTAGTTCTTCTTTCCGTGATAATAATTGTGTTTTTATTAGTAATTTTATCTTTAAATAAACTGCTATTAATTAGTGTTTCAAGAGTATTCCCAGACTTTGAAATTATAATAAAAAGACTACTGTTTAAGTTTACATTTTTTTTAATTTTTTCAATTTTTAATTGATCTAAATTATCTAAAAAAATAAATTTTTTCTTTATCTTGTCTCTGAAAAATGAGTATATAGCTTTCGCTCCTAAAGTTGAACCGCCCATGCCAATTAATATTACAGACTTATATTTATTAAATTTTGTAAGTTGAGAGTATCTAAAATTCAAGTTAAAATTTTTACTGAAGGAATAAAAAATATCTTTTTTACTATCTAAAGAGAATAAAATATTATCAATAATTTTATTCAATTTTATTTTATTTTTTAACTGCAACTTTTTATTAAAATAAATTTTGCCTATACCGCTTTTTAAATTAATATTTTTAATCACTTTTTAATTTGCTTAAGAATAGATTCTTCTGTTGAAGAAGACCTAGTTCGATTTTTACTGGATTTAGTTCGACTTTTTTGCAAGATTTTTTCTATGTTATTTTGGTTTGACTCTTTACTTTTCTGGATCGAACCTGGCTCAGGTATTTTGTCAAAATCAGGTGGTTGTGTTAACGGTTCTTTTTTTTGAATTAAAAATTCATCACTGGTTTTTACTTTTTCATTTCTTAAAACTTTACCGGCCTCCTTAAAACTGGAACATCCATTAAGAGCGATTGATAAACTTAATAATATAATTAGATTTTTTATTAACTTCATTTTTTTTTAAATATTATATCTCTAATTAAAATTAAAATTATTCCCAATGTAATAAATATATCTGCAATATTAAAAGTAAACCAGTGAAAATCATTTATGTGAAAATCTATGAAATCCGGTACTGCATAATAAATTATTCGATCATAAAAATTACCTAATGCCCCTCCCAGTATTAGAGAAAATAAAATTTTTTCTAGGTATTCAGCTTTAATCATTAGGTAAATTAAAAAAATTATAACTGACAAAATTAATAAAGAAATTAAATGATAATACATATTAGCGTTTTGACTTAATAGGCCGAAACCAATCCCAGTGTTCCAAATAAGTTCAAAATTTAGATAATCATTTACAAATATATTTTGATTGTTTGTTTGGTGATTAATAATAAATATTTTTGTTACTCTATCTAAAATAAAAATAAATATAATTAATATTATTGAAATTATTACTTCTTTTGAAAAAATTTTTTTTTGAATATTTTTTGAAATATTCATACTTAATTAATACCACAATGTTTTCTTGTGCATTTTTTCTCTAAAATTTTCCAGCAAAGCGTGCATTTGCTACCAATAGATTTTTTAACCTCAATCTTCATTTTTTCTTCATTTTTAATCTGAATCTTTTTAACTTTTGATGTAATAAAATACTCTTCGAGATCTAGTCCTTCTAAAAGCTTAAAGTCTTTTTCGTTCACTTTAATTAAGAGGTCTGCTTCTAGACTTGAGCCTATCTCTTTACTTGATCTCTTCTCTTCTATTGCAATGTTTGCCACTTGTTTAATTTCATAAAGATTTCTCCATCTTTTATTAAGAGAATCATTTTTCCAATCTTGTGGGACATCAGGAAATTGCATTTCATGTATACTAGTTTCATTTTTATTTAATAAACTAAAAATTTCTTCGGTGGTAAAAACAAAAATGGGCGCAAGCCATTTAAGCAAACATTCTAAAATGATGTTTAAAACTATAATACAGTCTTTACGTTTTTTTGAGTCTAAATCATCACAATACAAAATATCTTTTCTTATATCAAAATAAAATGAAGAAAGATCTTGAGTGCAGAAATTTGAAAGTTCTTTGTAAAGTCTATGATAATTGTAGTTTTTTAAATTTTCTTTAATAGAGACATCTAGGTACGCAATTTTTCCTAAGATATATTTTTCTAGTTCTGAAAAATTATTTAGATTTATTTTTTTAAAATCTTGAGGTTCAAATTTATCCTGTAAATTTCCTAAAATAAATCTAAATGTATTTCTAATTTTTCTATAAGACTCAGCGTGCTGAGCTAAAATTGTATTATCAATTCTTAAATCTTCGGCATAGTCAGAAGAAGCAACCCATGCCCTTAAAATATCTGCACCATAATTTTTTAAAATATCGTCAGGAGATATGACATTTCCAGCAGATTTTGACATTTTTAAACCTTTCCCATCCACAACAAAACCGTGGGAAAGTATACTGTCAAAAGGAGCTCTACCTCTTGTACCGCAAGACTCTAATAACGATGAATGAAACCACCCTCGATGTTGGTCTGATCCTTCAAGATACATGTCGGCTGGCCATTTAAGATCATTTCTTTTTTCTAAAACAAAACTGTGTGTTGATCCGCTATCAAACCATACTTCAACAATATCTGTTAATTTGTCATAATCATTTACATTATAATTTTCGCCTAAAAATCTTTTTGGATCATCTGTAAACCAGCAATCTGAGCCTTCTTCTTCGTAAATTTTTGCTATGCGATCTATTACTTTTTGGTCTCGAAGAGGTTCCTTGGTCTTCTTATTAATAAATATAGGTAAAGGCACTCCCCACGATCTTTGCCTAGAAATACACCAGTCAGGTCTTCCTTCTATCATTGACAGTAGTCTTTCTTTTCCTTTGGGTGGATAAAAAGTGGTTTCACCAATTGCCTTAATAGCTTTGTCTCTTAGGGATTTTTTTTCCATTGAAATAAACCATTGCGGCGTTGCTCTATAAATTAAAGGAGCCTTTGATCTCCAAGAATGAGGATAGCTGTGTTGAAGTTTGTCATTTTTTAATAATTTTTTTACTTCTTTTAATTTATCAATGACAATTGGATCAGCTTTAAAAACATGTGTCTTAGTAAAATAAGGTATTTCATCAGTGTAGTAGCCTGAGTTATCGATTGTATATTTTGAGGGAATATTATGTTTCAGACAAAGATTGAAGTCATCTGGGCCATGACTTGGTGCACAATGTACAATGCCGGTTCCTTGTTCTAAAGTTACAAATCTAGCTTCTAACATTGGTACATTAAAATTATAACCTAATGTTTCAAAAGGGTGTGCACATATAGTTCCAGTAAATTCTGAGCCACTAAATGTTTTTACAATTTTAAAATTTTCAATAGAACAAGATTTAATAATTGAATTTAAAAGATTAGAGGCAACTATTATTTTTTTACCTTTAAAGTTTTCAAGATCACTTATTTCTACTAGAGCATATTCAATACTACTGTTAAATGCCAAAGCTCTGTTAGCTGGAATAGTCCATGGTGTTGTGGTCCAAATAATAATATCTGAGTCTTTTAAAAAATCTTTTGGACTCTCTTTAACTTTAAAAGCAACAAATATAGTATTTGACGTATGATTTTGATATTCAACTTCAGCGTCTGCTAAAGCTGTTTTCTCAACTGTAGACCAAAAAACTGGTTTAAATCCTTGATATAAAGAGCCATCTAATAAAAATTTTCCAAGTTCCCTAACTATCTGCGCCTCAGCAGAGAAACTCATTGTAGAATAATAATTTTGAAAATCTCCAGTTACACCAAGTCTCTTAAATTCATTAATATGAATATCTATCCATTCCTTAGCAAATTCCCTACATTCTTTTCTAAAGTCTTTAATAGGAATCTCATCTTTGTTTTTTTTATTTTTTTTGTATCTTTCTTCAATCTTCCATTCAATGGGTAATCCATGGCAATCCCAACCAGGTACGTAAACAGAGTCTTTTCCATTCATTTGGTGAAATTTTGTAACCATGTCTTTAAGTATTTTGTTTAAAGCAGTTCCCATATGAATATGTCCATTGGCATATGGGGGGCCATCATGTAAAATAAATTTTTTTCTACCTTTAGAATTTTTTCTAATTTTTTCAAAAATTTTATCCGTTTCCCATTTTTTTAAAATTTCAGGCTCTTTTTGTGAAAGGTTTGCTTTCATTGAAAAAGTTGTTTTTGGAAGGTGTAGATTATCTTTAGACATTATTTTTTTGCTTTAGTTATATCTTTTTTAATTTGTTTTTTAAGTTCACTAATATTGTTAAATTTTTTTTCTGGCCTGATAAATTTTACAAAACTAACTTTAAGTATCTTTTTATATAAATTTTTTTTTATTCCAAATATATTTACCTCTAGAAGTAAGTTTTTACCATTAAATGTGGGTCTATAACCTATGTTTGCTATACCCTTTTTTTTAAAATCTTTAGTCTCTACCTTAACGGCATAAACACCTAATTTCGGTAAAGCGTAAGTGTTCCATTTAATGTTGCATGTTGGAAATCCAATCTTTCTTCCTCTTTTCTGCCCTTTGATAACTTCCCCTTTTATAGACCAAGGTCTACCTAATAGTCTACGGGCATTATCGATTTTCCCTTCACCTATATTTTTTCTTATTAAAGAAGAAGAAATTATTTTTTTATTCTTGTGGTGAGGAATAGTTATAATTGTTTTGTAAAAATATTTTTTTTCAAGTTTTTTTAAAGTGTTTATGTTTCCTTTTCTTTTTTTTCCAAATCTAAAATTACGGCTTACAAAAATATACTTACTTTTTAATTTATTAACTAAAATTTTCTTAATAAAATTATCTGCACTAATATTTGAAAAAAGTTTATTAAATTTAATAATAATTAAAAAATCTAATTTAATTTTTTCTAGATAATATATTTTTTGTTCAATTGAATTAATTCTATGATGTTTTGTATTTTTATTAAAAAACATTGTTGGAATAGGTTCAAATGTTACTACTCCAAATTTTAAATTTTCTTTTTTTGCTTTTTCCTTTGCTTGATTCAAAACTTTTTGATGTCCTAAATGTAGTCCATCAAAATTACCAATAGCAATAACAGCTTTTTTGAAATTACTTTTAATGTTTAATTTTTTATAAACAATCATCTTACCAAATTAACTCTTGTTGGTAGTAACTAACTTTTACTTTATATTTGTTTGAAAGATTAGGAAGATCACTTTCATCTTTAAACTCACTTCTGTGTACTCCCCCGGAAATAAAGATAGAATCAATATTCATATTATTAGCCCCTTTGATGTCTGTATTTAGATTATCACCAATAGCAATTGTTTTTTCATTTTCTTTAAAGCACATTTTATAAATCTCTTTGTAAGGTTTCCCAAAGTAAATTGACTCTCCGTTTATAGACTCAAACAACTTAGCTATTGTACCAGCACAATATTGTGCGATTTCTCCCTTGTGAACAATTAAATCAGGGTTTGTACAGACAAGTTTTTTAGAAACATAATTTTTTAATAAATTTTTATGATATTCAAGATCTTCTTCTTTGCCTTCGACTAATCCCGTACAAAGTATAAAGTCACATTGTTCCAGGGTTGATTTATTTTTTTTTATATTTTTAAAAATTTCATTATCTTTGTTGGGCCCAAGATGAAAGAAAAGTTTGCCAAATATTTCTTTCTCTAAAGCCCTCATTGAGGCTTCACCGGATGACATAATATTTTTAAGTAAATTTTCTTTCATGCCTAGGTTAATAAGATATTGCTTAACTACTGAGCATGGTCGTGGAGCGTTAGTTAAAAATATAACTTTTTTCCTGTTTTTAATCAGATTTTCTATTGCCTCTATAGCTTTTGAGTTAAGCTTTACTCCATTATGTAAAACTCCCCACAAATCTATAACAAAGGTATCGTAGGTATTATAAATTTCCGCTAAATGATTTAATTTTTTCAATTTTTAGGCTCCAGTCTTAATGCTTATAGAAAAATAAATAAAATATAGCAATATAAGCCGTTTTTAAGCATTTCATTCATATAGCTAAGACTTGAAATTTTCCAAAAACACACCATATCAAGCGTACAATCAAATTTGAAGGAGCAAAAAATATGAAATTTAGACCCTTACATGACAGAGTGCTAATTAAGGTGCTTGATAGTGAAGCAAAGACAGCAGGTGGAATAATCATACCGGATACCGCAAAAGAAAAACCGCAAGAAGGAGAAGTTGTAGCTACTGGTCCTGGAGCTAAAACTGAGGATGGAAAATTAGTTCCGATGGACGTTAAAGTTGGAGACATTGTACTTTTTGGTAAATGGTCAGGAACTGAAGTTAAAATAGACAATAAAGAATATAGTATCATGAAAGAGTCTGACATCATGGGAATTTCAAAAGGCAAATAAAGTAGATATTAAAAAGGAGATTAAAAATGTCAAAAGTAATTAAGTTTGGAACAGAAGCTAGAGCTAAAATGATGAACGGTGTAGACATCTTAGCTAACGCAGTAAAAGTTACATTAGGACCTAAAGGCAGAAACGTTGTTATGGATAAATCTTATGGAGCGCCGAGAACTACCAAAGACGGTGTGTCTGTAGCTAAAGAAATTGAGCTTGAAGACAAATTTGAAAACATGGGTGCTCAAATGGTTAAAGAAGTGGCTAGTAAAACAAATGATAATGCTGGCGACGGGACAACTACAGCAACTATCCTTACTCAAGGAATTGTTAAAGAAGGATTAAAATATGTAACTGCTGGAATGAATCCAATGGATCTTAAGCGTGGGATTGACAAAGCTGTAGAATTTGTAATCGATAAATTAAAAACTAGTTCTAAAAAAGTAAAAACTAACGAAGAAGTTGCTCAGGTAGGAACAATTTCTGCAAATAGTGAAAAATCAATTGGTGATATGATTTCAAAGGCCATGCAAAAAGTCGGTAACGAAGGAGTTATCACTGTTGAAGAAGCTAAAGGTTTTGAAACTGAACTTGATGTTGTTGAAGGTATGCAATTTGATAGAGGATATTTATCTCCATACTTTGTAACAAACACAGAAAAAATGATTACAGAGTTAGAAAATCCTTTAGTTCTTTTAGTTGAAAAAAAATTAGCTAACTTACAAGATATTGTGCCTCTGCTTGAAGCAGTTGTTCAAGCTGGTAGACCTTTAATGATAATTGCCGAAGATGTTGAGGGTGAAGCTCTAGCAACTTTAGTGGTTAACAAACTAAGAGGTGGTTTAAAAGTTGTGGCTGTTAAAGCACCAGGTTTTGGCGATAGAAGAAAATCTATGCTTGAAGACATTGCAATTTTAACAGGTGGCCAAGTTATCTCTGAAGATTTAGGTATCAAACTGGATAGTGTTAAAATAGGTGATCTTGGATCTTGTAAAAAAGTTAAAATTGATAAAGAGAATAGTACAATCGTAAGCGGAAATGGAAAAAAAGCTGACATTGAAGCTAGATGCAATCAGATAAGAAAAGAAATTACTGAAACGACATCTGACTACGATAAAGAAAAACTTCAAGAAAGATTGGCTAAACTTGCTGGAGGTGTTGCTGTTATTAAGGTTGGTGGTGCTACAGAAGTTGAAGTTAAAGAAAGAAAAGATAGAGTTGAAGATGCATTAAATGCAACAAGAGCTGCAGTTGAAGAAGGTGTAGTAATTGGTGGTGGATGCGCTCTGCTTTATGCTTCTCTTAAATTAGATGAAGTTAAAGTTAAAGGAGATGATCAAAAAGCCGGCGTAGAAATTGTTAAAAAGGCTTTACAGGCTCCCATTAGACAAATTACAGCAAATGCAGGTGTTGACGGAGCTGTTATTGTTGGAAAACTGATAGAAGGAAATAAGCCTACGCAAGGTTACGATGCACAAACTGAAGAATATTGTGACATGTTTGCAAAAGGAATTATTGACCCTACTAAAGTTGTAAGATCAGCATTACAAGATGCTGCTTCAATAGCTGGACTGCTGATTACAACTGAAGCTATGATCGCTGATAAGCCAGAAGAAAAAGACGCTGCTCCTGCCGGAATGCCTGGTGGTGGAATGGGTGGTATGGGTGGAATGGGTGGTATGGGCGGAATGGGAATGTAACTCCCTGCTCTACACTAAACAAAAATTTAAAAGGGCTGAATTTTCAGCCCTTTTTTTTTATCTTATTAAATAATTTTTTGATTACTGCTTTTTTATACTTATCTCTCAAAGATTTTTGTGAAATTAAAATACAAGCAGATGACTTAAGAATATCTCCATCTTTTAAAATTCTTAGTTTATTAGCTTTTAAAGTAGCTCCAGTGGAAGTGATATCTGTAATAATTTCAGATTGATCTGTAAAAGGATACATCTCTGTAGAGCCTAAGCTATTTACAATCTTATATTGGTTTAACCCTTTTGATAGTAAAAACTCATTAGTCAAGTTAGGATACTTAGTAGCAACTCTTAATTTACCAGTGTTTTTGTCTTTGAATTCAAAAGAAATTTCCTCAAGATCAGCAATTGTTTGAACATCTATCCAGTCATTTGGTACAGCCACTACAAGTTTTGCATACCCAAATTTTAAACGAGAATAAACTTGAATATTATTTTGTACTCCCGGCAAAGACTCCTTTAATAAATCATACCCTGAGATACCTAAATCTAAAGAATTATCTGCTAGTCTTTCAATAATTTCCCTTGCATGTGAAAAAATAATCTCATTTGGACTAAAATTATTTATTTCACTTAAATAATTTCTTTTCGATTCTTTAATAAGCAATTTACTCTTTCTAAAAACTTTTAGAGATTCATCTTTAAGCCTACCTTTACTTGGTAAACCAATTTTAATTATTTTACTCATAGTTTTAAAAGATTGTCGTAGTTGATGGCCCCACCAATTGCTGGAACTTTAGTATTTGCTCCTAGAATTTGCATTAAATTATCATACCTTCCTCCGGAAGCTAAATTGAGTTTTTTTGATTTTTTGTAAATTTCAAAAACAAGGCCAGTATAATATTCTGTATTTCTTCCTATATTAGTTGAAAAAACTGTGTCATTATTTTTAAATTTTAAGTTAAAAATATCAAAATTATTTAATTTTAAATCTAAATCATTTCTAGACTCAAATTTTTTAAGTTCATTTTTTGCATTTTTGAAGGAGCAGTTGATTTGCAAAAATTCATTAACAATTCTTACGATTCTTTGTCCGTCAATATTTGATCTTGGTTCTTTAATCTTTTTTTGAAATCTGTCTAAGATTTCTGAAATCTTTCTACCTGCTATTAATGTACCTTTGTTAAGTTTTTTCATCTTAAAATATGATTTTTTATCTAGTTCAAATACATTTTTTTGTATGTCTGAGTTCGTAGACAATCTTAAAATTAATTCTTTAAAGTATTCGGGCCTCCAGAAGTGCCTTTTTAGCCTTAGTCTCCATCTTAAAGGTAGTTTCAATGAGTCCACTAAAGAATAAAAAATATTAATATCGTTTAGTTTAATTGTAGTTTTGTTTTTAGTAACTTTTTTTAAAGACTCGTCTATCAAACTAATAATTTCTAAATTCAATTTTAGATTAGTTGAACCTATAATTTCACAGCCTAATTGATTGCGAACCAACGATTCTTTACCAAATGTCCTTCTGTATGCTTGATCAAAATATGCATATTTATAGAGTCCTTTTTTCACATTTTTAATATAATCAAGGCATGCAGATATAGTTAGATCCGGTCTTAAACTAAAGCTTTTTCCATTGTCATCCTCAAATGAGAGTAGTGATTTTTTAAATATTTCACCCGATCTTTCTATAATGATTTTGGACTCAATAATATTTTCAAATTCTTTAACTTTAAAACCTTTTTTTTTAAAAAGATTTAGTAAAGCCTCAGAGTATTTTTTTGATTTCATTAGATAAATTTTCTATCTTGGTTGATATTTCTTTGCCTGATTTGAGATCTCTTAATATTGGTCTTCCTGACTTTATTTCATCCTCTCCATACAGAATAACTGCTGGGGATCCAATTTTATTGGCATACTGCATCTGTTTTTTTAAATTACCTTCTCCTGGATAAACTTCAGAACCTATTTTTTCATCTCTAAGTTTTTTTAAAATATTTATGTATTCTTTTAAACTCTCTTTATTGAAAACACAGATCACAACAGGTTTGTTTGACTTTATATTAAATTCTTTTTTTTGCATTAGAGCATAAACTAATCTATCAATTCCGATTGAAATACCGGTTGCTGGACAGTCTAGGTTTCCAAAATTATTAATAAGATTGTCATATCTACCTCCTCCTCCAATAGAGCCAAATTGAATTATCTTATCTTTAGAATTTTTAACTGCAAAGTTTAAGTTAACTTCAAAAATTGGGCCCGTGTAATACTCTAGGCCTCTGATAACTGAAGGATCATATTTATAATTAGTAAAATTATAAGATTCAAATATTTTTATAATTTCAAGCACGTCGCTGGTGTTTGGTTTAATTTCTTTAATTTTTGTTTCTAAAATTTTTATTTGATTTTCATTTAGATCAGCACCTTTAGTAACGTCTCCAGAACTGTCTTTTCTTCCTTTACTTAAAAGTTTTTTGACCTCTTCCCACCCTAGTCTATCTATTTTATCGAGTGCACGAAGAATTGTTAAAGACTGTTCAGAAGATTGAATTTTTAATTCTTTAAAAAGTTCTTCTGTAAATTTTCTAGATGAAATTTTTACTGTGTAGTCCTCTTTCGATAAACCACACTTTTCTAGAATTTCAGAAATAAGAACACATAGTTCTGCATCAGCTTGTAAGTTTTTAGTTCCAACAAAATCTGCATCTAATTGTAAAAATTCCCTATATCTACCAGGCCCTGGTTTTTCATTTCTCCATACTGTTCCTAATTGATATCGTTTGAAGGGTTTAGGAATTTCTAAATAATTTTTTGCAACATACCTGGCTAAAGGCGCCGTAAGATCATAGCGAAGCGAGAGCCAATTTTTTTCATCTTGAAATGAAAAAACACCCTGATCTGGTCTTTCTTTATCAGGTAAATATTTTCCAATACTTTCTGTATACTCAAAACTTGGAGTTTCAAGATATTGAAAACCGTACTTGATCATAACTTCTTTAATGTTAGAAATTATAAAGTCACGGGTTAATAATTCTTTTTCTTGTCTATCAACAAACCCTAAAGGTAATTCTTTTGAAGGTTTAAATTTTTTTTCTTTTTCCATTTTTTGGTACAGCTGGGTGGGCTCGAACCACCGACCCCTAGTTCCACAAACTAGTGCTCTAACCAACTGAGCTACAGC
>MDTC01055945.1_pt1 | contig 22932 bp, 17 predicted proteins | sample 811181 | NCBI WGS metagenome assembly MDTC01 (sample SAMN05326644, study PRJNA326480) | marine metagenome | isolation source: seawater | place: Pacific Ocean: North | collected 2011 | reverse complement strand
GTTGGTCTGAACTAAGTGGTGTAAGGTCTTGATGCACCAACGAAAATTTAAGAGAATAAGGGTAGGTTAGGGTGTTTGTGCTCAGATTTACTTCGAAAAGTAATCACAAAATAAGCATGTAGAAATCTTAGTTGTTCCTTGTTTGGACGAGGGTTCGAAACCCTCCGGCTCCACTTTTTCATTTCTTGTTTAAATGTATATGGCCCTATATTATGAAATTACAGATGCGAAGTGCTCATCATCTTTTTGTAAACTTCCATAGCTTCTTGAGTAAAATCATCTAAGTGAAATAGACCAGCGTTTTTAAATTGATTTCTTCGCAACAGCTGGGACATTCAATATGAAATTTACCTTTGTTAAGTGTTTTTAGTGTTTCTTTAATTTCTTTTTTTGTTGCCATACTTTACTAATTTAATGAAATAAGAAAATTCATTGCAATTTTATTAATTCGTTGACTTTCTCCAGAAACATTTCCAAATGTATGCCTTCCTCTGTTTATTATATTTGAGGTGTAATGAGTAATTCCGTTAAATAAACCCCATGCATTTTTTCCAAAATAAGTAATTTCTTGATCTATAGACTCCATTATTTTTTCTTCTTTCTTGTTAGGTCCATCAAATTCTCTTTTACCAATTATTAATCTTATAAGTTGATAAATTTCTCTTTCAGAAATACTGGTTTTTTGCATTTTAGAAAACGAATCGAGAGTTTGTTTTTTTTGACTATTGAAAATATTTAAAATGTATTGAATATCTATCTCTTTAGTTACTCCACCTTTAATATGTTTGGATTGCACTATTCGCTTTGAATCTGTGAATTGGTTTTCACATCTGATCATATGAGAGTTATAACCTACAAATAGAGAGCTAGTCCCATCAAAAGAATTTCCAATTACCAAGTATTCTTTTACTGCAATATCATTCACGTGTTGAATATCTTTGTGTTTTAAAAAGGCAAGTACTTTTTTTCCAGCATTTAATTCTACAAATTGGTTAATGACATAAGAAGAAACCTTTTCAATTTCTCTACATAGTTTTTTTAAATCTTTATTCTTAAATACATGGTATTTATTAGTATGTATTCCCAGTAATTTATGGTTGTCATCTCTAAATAGAGCTTTTTTATTAGGGATAATTATATTATTAGAACTAATATTTTCCTCAATAACTTCCCATTTTAATTGTTTAATCACATTTTTCATAATTACTAATATTAATCAGTTTTTGTTCAAATGTAATCAATTAATACGTAATTGATTTACGTAGTAAATTTATATGTGAATAAGTCTTTTCAAATCAGATTGTAAAGTGTTCGAGATCTGTCCCTTTGGCTCCACTTATTCAACCACAACTGAATGAAGGTTTTAAGATTGTTTTTAAAGTCTTTTTGCTTTTATTTTTTCTAGTGCTTTGATTTTTTTAATTTTAAATAATAATTATTTATTATTAATTTAAAAAAATCACATGAAAAGATTATTACTATTAATTTGTATACTACAATTATTATTTACTAATAATAAAGGACAAGAATTTTTTATCCATGAACCTACTCTTTATCAAGGGTCTTATTATGATTTTTCGATTGCAAGTTGGAACTCAAATCCCACACATGTCATTTCTCCTAATGGTTATGTAACACTTCCATCAGTTAGAGATACATTAGTATTTGTAGATGATGGTATTGATAGCTTAGGTTGTGATACATCTTTAATAGACCTAACGGGTAAAATAGCTATTTGCTATAGAGGATCTTGTGAATTTGGCTTCAAAGCTTTAATGGCTCAAAATGCAGGAGCTGAAGCCTTAATAATTATAAATTCAAGCAATAATGTAATTTCTATGGCCGGTGGAACTTATGGGGATTCTATAAATATTCCTGTTATTATGATCCCTGATTATTTAGGGAACTTAATAAAAAGTCAAATTGATTTAGGACAAAATTTTGTTGTTTCAATTGGCGACGACCCCCCTTACTGTGTTAGTACTTATTTAAATGACCTTTCAATACTCAAAGGTGATGTGTTTAGGCCAGCTTCTTTCTCTAGAAATGCAATGTTATCTTTAGATTCATCCGAATTTAATATACAGCCTGGCGCTTTGGTTAGAAATAATGGCACTAATAACCAAACAGGAGTTAGTTTAAACGCTCAAATTACATTTAACGGTAATATTATTTACAATCAAACTTCAAACACCTTTAACATAGATTCTTGTGAAGCTAAGTTAATTTCTCTCCCTAATTTCTATCAAAACAGTTACTCAGTTGGAAATTACAAATTAAATTATTCAGTTTTATCTTCTGTTACTGACGATTATCCAATAGATAACACTGTTGAAATAGATTTTATTATTAATGACTCATTGTTTTCATATTGTGCATTAGATTCAGCTTCAAAAGAACCTATCAGTTTTTTTGACGGTGGCTTTGATGATGATGGATTGACCCATTGCATATCTTTCATGGACTCGAACGCAAGTAGATTAAGCCCTAAAGGATTAACTTTTTCTGCTTTTTCAAATGATTCTTTAACTGGAAGATATATTGACGTAAATGTCTTACAATGGAATCAGCAGTTTGTAGATGTTTATGATCCAAATTTTTATTTTTGGGATTTCGAATGGCTCAATGGTGGATATCATATCTATTCAACAGATGCTCAGGGACAAAATATATATGTTCCTTTTGACACAACTCAGCAAATAACTTTAAATGACAGTTCAAGGTATTTATTTTGTGTTACTTCCTGGGACCAGGACGTTAGTTTTGGTATAGATTATAATTCTAATTATAGATTAAATCATGATTCATTGTACAAACAACCAATTGCATTTTCTGCAAATTCAGGGTTTGGATATCGTTCCCCTATGTATGAACGGGTTCCATCAATTTCTCTTTACTTTAATTGTGAAAATAAGATAATTAATCAAACTTCTTGTAATTCATATTCATATGCTGGTCAAACTTATACACAGAGTGGAAATTATTTGCAAATAAATGGATGTGATACAACTTTTTTAAACTTAACCATTAACAACTCTACTACATCTACTATAATTGATACTGTTTGTGGAAATTATGAGCTCAATGGACAAACCTTCCCTGCAAATGATACTTTAACAAGCTATACTCAAGTTGTACCAAATTATTTAGGATGTGATAGTGTAATTACCATACAGGTTTTAGCATATCAAAATTATTTTCCACTTGACTTTCAAGCTAACCCTACAGCTGGAAATACTCCATTAACTATTATTTTTGACAATCAAACACCAAATTTAAGTAATTATAATTTCACTTGGAGTTTTGGCGATGGCTCTATAGTGCAGGATAATGGTAGTTTCGTTTCTCATACTTACCAATCTAATGGAACTTGGGATGTAGCTTTAATAGCTGAAAACATTTTTTCGGGTTGTTCAGATACTTTAATAAAGAATGGATATGTTTTTTCTTCTGGAGGGACACCATGTAATCATTCGGCAACAATTAACCAAACAGGACCAATAAGTGCATGCCTAAGTGATTCCATATTTTTAAGTTGTAATACTGGTCCAAATTTCACTTATCAGTGGCAATTAAATGGTTTTCCTGTTTCTGGTGCTATTGATTCGCTATTTTATCCAACTCAATCAGGTAATTATAATGTTGTGGTAACACAAAATAATTGTCCTGTTTTTTCTTCATCGGTTCAAGTTAATATTACTGTAATAACAGAACCTGTAGTTAGTACTAGTGGAACTTTATTGCCTTGTTTAGGAGGTTCGGTTACTTTATCAGTCCCAAATACCTACAGTAGTTATAATTGGTCATCTGGAGGTACATCATCTTCTGAAGTTATTAGTTCATCTGGAACTTATTTTGTTACGGTGAGTAATGCAACAGGATGTGAAGCCACATCACCAGCTTATACTATCAACGCTTCATTTGCCACACCACCAGACGTATGTATCGTTGGTTTTGATGCTTTAACGAACTACAATAAGGTAGTATGGGAAAAACCAATTTCTACAGCCATAGATTCCTTTTATGTATACAAGGAAACCAATCAAGCAAATATTTATCAAAAGATAGGCGGGACAGCATATGCAGATACTGCGGTATTTAGCGATGTGTCTTCTAACCCTGCCATAAAAGCCTACAGATATAAACTATCATTGGTAGACTCTTGTGGAGTAGAGTCATCGCTTGGGTCTATGCATAAAAGCATGCACTTGACTATAAACCAAGGAGTGGGAACCACATGGAATTTGATCTGGTCGCACTATGAAGGATTTACTTTTCCAAGTTATAACATATACAGGGGAACAAGTCCAAATAATATGAGCTTACTAACTACAATTGCAAGTAATTTAAATTCTTACACAGACATTAGTGCACCATCGGGACAATTGTATTATCAAATTGAGGTGGTAAGTAGTTATACTTGTGATCCATTTAAATCAACGTATAATACATCTAGATCTAATGTTGTAGATAATGCGCAAGCGCCATCTATCATTGTACAAAACCAAAACAGTAATATAAATGTGTTTCCAAACCCAACACAAGACCAAATTACAATCGATGTAATAGGTTATAATGGAGTTGTTAATGTTGAGGTGTATGACTTAACTGGAAAACTTTTAAAAACCACTAAAAACACTACTATTTCAATGGGTGAATATGCTAAGGGTATATATGTTTGCAAGGTGAATTATGGAGATGTTTCTGAAGAGGTTAGAGTAGTGAGGGATTAGCAAAATCCTGTGCTATGAAAAAACCATTATTATTGTTTTTGGTAAAAAGTGGAAAGCAGTAATTTTTTTGAAATATTGATAATCAGTCATTTGTAAATTTTAAAATAGATCGCCTCCAGATTCGTAACTCTGAGGTCGGGAATTCGATTATCCACCGCGCCACTTAGTGATTTTCTTGAGAATGTGTCTATATTTTATAGCTTTATTCCTTCTCTATTAAGCATGGTTTAATTTATAAATAAAACGAATAAGTCTTTTCAAATCTGCTCTTAAAGAGTTCGAAATCTGTCCCTTTGGGTCCACTTAGTAATTCTCTAGAGGAAAACGACTATATTTTACAGATAGAGTAGGGCTTTTATTTTTATTATTCTGTAAATAATAAAATTATATTCTTTTATTGTATTAAATTAAAGCTTAATACAATATTTTATTTTTTTAAACGTTATATTTTAAAACTTTATTATAAAGGTGGTATTTATTTTTTATTATCAATAGTTAAATTAATTAATTTATTAATTCCATTTTCAAATAAAAGCCACACATGTGCAAACATTATGGTTTGTATCATCTTGATAATTTTTTGATTATAACACTATAAGAGGAGTGATATAAATAAAATAACAAAAAGTAAAAATATGAAAAGATTAATTTTAATAGTGAGTGTATTTTTAAGTTCTCTTACATATTCACAAAACTTAGACTATGGAACAAAATTAGATGGAGTTGAAAAAGAAGATAAAATATATGATGAAGTTGAAGAAAATCCAGAGTTTCCTGGAGGTAATGCCTACTTATATAAATATCTAGCCGAAGATATCAAATATCCAGAAATGGCTAAAGAAAATGGTATTCAAGGAAAGGTTTTTGTACAATTTGTTGTTTGGAAAGACGGCACCATTAGAGATGTGAAAGTGGTTAAAGGTGTTCACAAGACCTTAGATAATGAAGCTTTACGTGTAGTTAAAGAAATGCCTAAATGGAAACCAGGTAAGCAAGATGGAAAAGCTGTTAACGCAAGGTTTACAATGCCTATTAAATTTCGTATTAGTTAAATTATGAAAAAATCTATTGCTTTATTATTTATACTTCTTGTATCAAGTTCATTTTCCCAATCAGTTACAGATAGTGTACTTGTAAATTTTATTAATAAATATAGGATAGAAAATAATTTGGAAACTTTAAAATTTACCAAATTAGGATATAAAGCAGCAAAACATCATAATGAATATTTAAATAAGCATCCTGATGTTGGAATAGTTCATGAAGAAAACAATGATACTCCATTTCAATATGAAAGATTAAAAAAATATTTAGATTCAGATAATAGAATATGGACATCTGCTGAAAATTTATTTGCTACTCAAATTAATCCTGGATTAGACTTAAGTTCACTAGACATAGCAAATTGGGTGGCTTATCGAACTTTAAAATCTTGGAAAAATTCAGAAGGACATAACCGAAATTTACTTTTAAAAACTGCAAAATATGTTGGTATACATTCTATGATTATAAAAGATAATAGAATGTTGGTCGTCACATATGTAACATATTCATTTTCTAATCATGAAGATTTTTAATTATTTACATACTATATGAAAACATGGCTGTTTAAACTCTTTTAAAGCCCAACATAATTTATCATTTCTCAGCTCAGTTATCACCTCTGCTAATGTTTCTTTTAAGTAGTTATTATGACATACTTCCAGTTTTTTTAATGGCAATAGAAAGTTAGAATAGCTAATATCAAAACATTCACCGTATAAATGTGCGGAACTTTTACTCGCATTTTTGTTTACTCTAGTAAGTTGACTTAAGGAACTTTCAGTCCTTGTTAATGATGTAACTATGAATTTTGCCCCTTCTAGATTTGAACCTTTTAATTTTTCTTCAAATTTTTTGCCCATTTTTTCAAGTAAGGTTAATCCATTTTTAGTTAAAAGTGGATAACTGTGCCTTTGGCTCCAATTTTTCATTTCTTTTTTAAAAGTATATAGCCGTATATTATAACTTAAAATATCGATTGGCACTTTTTCTTAAGTGAATAGGCGTAAATAAATGTGTAAAATGTTTTGCTCAATCAAGATTATATTCTAGAACAATAATTTTTATTATCCTTTTTTTGAAAACATATTTATAGACTTTTACCATTATAATTAATAATATATTATTCGATTAATATGTAGTACTACTTCTTGTTTTTTTAAAACTTTATTTATTATGGCATGGTTTATGATATTTTTAAATAAATAACTGCCTATAAACAAACAATACTCTAACATTTTAATAATAACTAAATAATAGAGTATGAGATATTTAATTTTAAGTGTATTGTTTTTTATATCAATATTTGTAAATGTAGGCTGTAATCGCAATTTAAATCAAGAACTACTTGATGAAGCTTTAGAATGTTTTAATAAAAATCGAGAATTAATTAAAAATAAAAGATATTTAGTAATAATAGATTACAACAAAGATATTTTTCAAAAAAGATTTTGGCTTTACGATATTGAAAAAGATACAATCCTAATGAACAACAAAGTAACACATGCTTTAAAGTCTGGGATTTTTTATTGTAATGAAACTTCAAATGTTATCGGATCCAATAAATCTAGTGTCGGAAGCTTTATTACAGGAAAACCTTATTATGGTAAATGGGGATACTCTATGAAAGTTCATGGATTAAATAAAGAAAATGACAGAGCCTATCTTAGAAATATAGTATTTCATTCTCAATGCAAACATAAATATTACGGTATTACTTTCCCAGCTTGGTTATCTATATACAGTAAAGGTTGTTTTTGTTTTGACGAAAAAAATATGAATAAGTTTATTTCACTTACAAATAATGGCACTTTCGTTTATGTAAGATCAAATAAAAAATATTGAATCAAAAATAATCTGTACCATTTTTAAATTCATGTATTATATAAGTATAAACATATAAAAAACATCTGCCTATAAGTTAACTATACTCTAAATTTTAATAACAACTTAAAAATTGAGTATGAGATATTTTCTAACATTAAATCTTTTGTTGATTCCTTTTCTTTTTTTAGGACAAACAAAAATAGGTAAGTCCTCAAAATTAAATCTTCACCAGAAAAGGGTTCAGTTTCTATATAAAAGAAAAAAGTACGATAGATGTATTAAAATAGGTCGAAATAAACTTAGTAAAGGAAATTTAGACAGAGTAACTTATTATTATTTAGCATTATCTTGTTTTAGACTTTATCAAGAATCTAAAAAGTCATATTTATTAAATCGTTCCGTAAGGTACTTAGATTATTCGAACTTAAATACTAACAAATTAGTCAAAAAAATTGCCAACGATGATAAAGAACTGTTAACCATAATTCATAAAAAACTAATCGATTTAGCAAAAAGTGATGTCATAAATAATCTAGCTCAAACTAAAAAAAATTTAAAATATGTGGAAGGTATTTTTAATGACTCTACAGATTATCTTTCCATGTGGGTTGTCCCATTACCTAAACCAATTCTTAAAATTTCTAATGAAGACACTAAATTAAAAAGGTTTGATAATATCGCAATGGAGTTAACAGACTTATTTGAACAAGGTTTTTTTAATCAAAATTCTCTTTCTGAATATCTTGAAAAAAGACAAAATATTAATATTCCAGAGCTAGACTCTAAAGTACTTGATTTCGTTTCTAAGCATTATGGAATTAAGGAAATTCCTGGTGAAAAACACAATAAACAAGTAGTCAATCTATTTCATGAACTTGGTTTCACGCATTTAAATACGGATGAAATCCCTTGGTGTTCGGCCTTTATGAATTTTTGTGCTAAAAAAAAAGGAGCCAAATATGCTGTAGGTTTAAGAGCAAGAAATTGGATGAATTGTGGACAACCAGCTAACCCTCCAAAAGTTGGAAATATTGTGGTATTTGGTTGGGGTGGTAAAGGTTCTACAGCTGGACATGTAGGTATTTTTATATGTCAGGATGGAGAAAATACATATTGCCTAGGAGGCAACCAAACAGACGAAGTCAATATTACTCAATTTTGCACAAAAGATGTGCTTGGATATAGAAAATTAACCCTTAAATAAATAAAATCATGAAATCAAAAAATAAAAAAATTATTGCTGTAGCAGCAAGCACAATAGCACTTACATTGATTGGTTATGCTAGCTTTTCAAGTTATCAAAACACAAATGAAACTAACGATTACTCAAGCCAATCTAAGTTAGTTAAAAATAAAATGAAGCACGAACCAGTTACCAAGGAAAATATCAAAGATACAACTGCTTTAGAAATTAAAAAGTCATCTCATAATGATGAGCATAAAATAAAGGATTTACCTCTTTATTCTTCAATTAATTCTGAAAATATTTATAAGACCATTCCTAATGTTTTAAAAGGAATATCGAAAGTGAAAAATCCAAAAAAAATATATGACATTGATAAAGTAATGAAGAGAAAGTGGGTGGTAGATATTGGGAATATGAGTTACAGGTCAAATTTTGAATTAGTAGATGGACACATTTATGTAGGTTCAAATGGCCAATATTTTAACGACTGGCACACTTGGGATAAAAAAAGTGGAGTTTATAAAATCAATGCCAAATCTGGGAAACTAGTAAAAAAGTTTGCAGGTGGTAAAATTGGTGATATGGATGTAAATGGTCTTTTATACTACAAGAATTATTTATTTTTTGGAAATGACAATGATGAGTTCTTGTGTACTGATTTAAATGGTGAAATAAAATGGAGAATTCCTGTTTCTGGTGATGTGGAACACAGGCCTACTTTAGTTAAAAGGAAAGATGATGATGTTATTGTTTTTGCTACAGAAGTTGGTGAAGTAAGAGCTGTAAACCCAGAAAACGGCAACACTGTGTGGGAATACTATCATCCTGAATTTAATGGATGGAAAAAAGACGATAATCGCTATGTTTTTAAATTAAAAACACATTTTAAAAGAGGTTATATATTTTTCGATCAGCCAATAAGAAATGATTATAACAGAGATGGAATAATGGATTTGCATTGGAATGGATACAATAGTTACACAGTTTTAAGTGGAAAAGATGGTAAGTTGATAAAATCACTTCCCAAAAAAATTAAGTCTTTTGATTCAGAAGAAATAATAAAAGATGGTAATCATCCAATTAAATTGGGGATAGGTAAAAGTGCAAAGTTTATTTCTCTAAATCAAAAAGATTTCAAAGTGGATAAACAGCTTATAGTTTTTAACCAAAATGGAACAATATATAAAAATTTTAACCTTTCAAAACCAAGCTTCCTGAAGGATGATGAAAATTGGTATGCATCATTAGATCAGTTTAATAACAATGAAGCTTTAATAGTTTCCAATAACATAATATACATATATAATCTTAACGATAATTCAATTTCTGAGATTAAAAATTTTAATAAAGTAATTAAGAAAAAGTATGGTTACTCAGACGATTATTACAACTCTTATCAACTATTTGGGTCAAAAGATTATTTGAAAGAAAAAATAAATACTGAATTAGGACTTTGTAGGCTTATTAAATGGGAGTTTGGAGAAAGTTACAATTCAAGCCCAATAATAAAATTATTTAAAGTTTTGGATAATAAAGAAGTTTTAAATCTAAGACTTGTATCTAAAAATGGAGAGGAGGGTCCACTATTAATTAAAGATATTGACAACGATGGAAAACAAGAGCTTCTTCTAGAATGTGATGGAAAGCTTATGTGTTATGATTTCTCATCTATAAAACTTTAGTAATAATAAATCTTAAAATAAAAAATCATGAAAAATTTAAAAAAGAATAAAAGAACAAAATGGCTAATAGTTGGATTATCTGCTTTATTAATTAGTTTTTCAGCTTACACATATTATGATTATTTGATGAGCTATGAAAAAGGAGTAATTCCAATGTTTGGAGATAATTTCACATATAATGAAATGACCTTTGATGCTTCTCAAGGGTATGAATTTCACGGTCAAAATGGAACTCATTTGTCTATCCCAAAATCAGCGTTTGTGGATAAATATGGGAGAACAGTAAATGGAAAAGTAAAAGTAAAATTTAGAGAATTCCATGATGCTAAAAGCATTCTGCTTTCAGGAATTCCAATGCAAATGAATGAAAATAGAAATGAATACATGCAGTCTGCTGGGATGATGGAGTTGAGAGCTTATAAGAATGGAAATGAGCTTAGTATGAAAAATAGAAAGTCAATAAAAGTAAATTTAGCAGCCCTTAATAAAGTAGATGAAAATTTTAATCTCTATTTTCTTGACAATGATGAGCAGTGGATAGAAACTGGAAAATTTCGGACTGATTCAAATCAATTTAAAATAGAGAGTATTGCTGCAATTCCAAGTCTGCCAATATTTCCTGAAAATCCTAATCCAGACAGTTCAGATTTTGTATTTACTCTTGCAATGGACTTAAAAAATGCCCCTTATTTAAGATCTTTCAAAGGAGTTGATTGGGTTATGGTTAAAAAAAATGGTGAAAGTAATCCATATAATGAATTAAGGACAGCTTGGGATAGGATTAAAGTCAAAAAGATTAATAAAAAAGAAAATATTTTTAAGATTTCTTTTTTTAGAGATATTAGAAACCCAGGATCAGAAAAGCTTAAAAATGAAAAATTTTGCCTAAATGCGATTCCAGCCTTGAAAGGAAAAGAATTAGCTAGAGCTTTAAAGAATTACAAAAATGATTTAAAAGAGTATGAGACGCTTTTAGCTTTAAAAGAATTAGAGGAAGAAAGGTTAGCAATGGAATCTGATTTGGTAAATACATTTGAAATTGGTGCACTTGGATTTTGGAACTGTGATAAATTAAAAAATACTGAAATTTTAGCCAATGGAACCTATGCGTTTGACTTTGAAGATAAGTTTTTGCCACTAGTAAACAAAGTTAAATTATATGTGGTTTTAAATGATCAAAATGGTGTCTTAACCTACTATAATTATAATTGGTCAGACATGCCGTTTTTTATTAATGAGGATGTTGAAATATTTGCAGTATTACCTGATTTAACAGTAGCTTATATTGATTCTCAAGAATACACTAATAAAGTAAATGAAAAAACAGTTTCAAAACTATTTACCAATAGAGTAAAATTTAGCTCGCAAATAATGCCTAAAGAAAAAGCATTCGATTTCATAGAAAACCTTAGAGCAAATAATTCTTCAACAGAACTTGCAAATATTAACCAATGATTTTTTTAAAATGAATACAAAAAACACAATTATTTTTTCAACTGCTCTAGTTATGGCAGTTGTAATTTCTTGCCTAACTTTTTTAAATAGGTATCCTAATAGTAGAATAGGATATGTTGATGTGAAAGGTATGGGGCAAACCAATTTTGAGTCTGATCTTATTGTTTGGGAAGGTAGCTTTAAAAGAAAAAAAGCAAATTTGAAAGAGGCCTTTGCTGCAATAACTACTGATAAAAAAATTGTAGAAAAATTCTTTGTTTATATTTCTTTAATCGCGTTGTTTTCTTTTAGCTCATATTACCTGATTTCAAAAATAGGTAAAGGAATTAGTGATGCCTATCAATATAGTTATCAAATGGATTCTAAAATATCAGAAATGAAGGGTTTGGTACAAAATGGAGATATTATATTTCAAACTTCAACTTCCCCACAAAGTTTAGCCATTCAAAAGGTTACTAATTCTAAGTACAGCCACATGGGTATAATATATGTAGAAGGTGATTATTATTATGTTTATGAAGCCATAAATAAAGTAAAAAAGACTAATCTTCGAGATTGGATTGAGAGAGGAGAGAATTCAGATTGTGTAGTAAAGAGAATAAAAAATGCAAAAAATATATTATCTAAATCCAATCTTCTTAAAATCAAAAAGATAGGAGAAAAATATCTTGGTAAAAATTATGATAGTCATTTTGAATGGTCTAATGAGAAAATGTATTGTTCTGAGCTAGTTTGGAAATTATATAATGAGTCTATAGGTATTGAAATTGGAGAGTTAAAAGAATTAAAAGATTTTGATTTATCTCATAAAGAGTCCAAGAAAATTATTGATGAAAGAAAAATTAAAATAAATCCTTATGAAAAGGTAATATCTCCTGCAGATATGTTTGATTCTGATTTATTAACTACTATATACAAATAAAATGAAAAAGAAAAACATTAAAATATCAGCTTTAATATTGATTTGTTTATTATTGATTTTTGTGATTTTAAAAAAGGATCTAATAAAAAGAAATTTATATTATTTGAGTGACTCATATCCTGAAATCTATAATAAGTTTTTACATTTAGTTTTAGACAACGATATTGTTTTTAGTGATGATGAAATAAACAATCTTTTTAACTCACTAGAAACAGTAGATTATATTGATATAGATCCATTATATTTAAAAAAAACAGGATCGGATCAATCTAAGTTTAGACACTTAAGAAAAAAAACCTATTATAAAATTTACAGAAAAGACTTAAATAAACGTATTTCTGGAAACGTGTTTATAGCTGATTTAATTCCTACAAAAGATGTATATTATAAAGCATGTTTATTTAGGAACGAGCCTTTATATTGGTTAATTAATAAAAAGGTGGTGCAGAAACTAATTCATCTTCAAAATCTTTTAAATGAAAATGGTTATGATCCAAATGGATTTAAAATTAAAAGTGGACATAGGTATCCTAATTACAATAAAAAAATTGGAGGTGCAAGTTTAAGTAGGCATGTTCGTGGAGAAGCAATTGACATTGTGATTGAAGACATTGACAAGAATGGAAAATACACTAAAAGAGACAAGCAAATAGTATTAGATCTTTTAGAAAATAAGATAATTAAAAATAACGGTGGAATTGGAAGGTATCCAGGAAGTAGAAGTTTACACTTTGATGTCAGAGGTTACCGAGCAAGGTGGGACTCTTATTAGTCTTTTAACAGTTCAATAAAAATTTATTATGACTTCCAAACATATTAAAATATCAATATTTCTATTTCTATTTCTGTTTACATTATTAACATGTTTAAATCCTGTCTATCCAGAAAATCAACTTTTACAACATTTAGGAACGTTTATTATTTCTATTATATTAATTTATGACATAAAAAAAGATAAGTTGAGCATTACAGCGTTTTCTTTAGTTGCTGTTTTTATTTTATTTCACGTAATTGGTGCTAGATGGATATATACTTATGTTCCGTATCAAGACTTTTTTAGTAGTTATTTCCCTGGGAGTTTTTCTGAATTTTTTGAAACCAAAAGAAATCATTATGACCGTTTTGTACATTTTATTTTTGGAGTTTTATTTATTCCTTTTTTACATGAAATATTTATTTTTAAATTTAAAAGAAATACACTTAGCTTAATTTTAGCTTGGTTATCTATTCAGTCTTTCAGTATGTTATATGAATTGTTTGAATGGTCTTTAACTGTGATTATTGACCCATTGGAAGCTACAAAATATAATGGCCAACAAGAAGACTTTTTTGACTCTCAAAAAGATATGGCTCTTGCAATGCTTGGCTCAACTATCATTTCAATGGTATACCTTTCAAAAGGTTTTCAAAAATTGAATTTTAAAAACATTAAATGATATTTTTTAGAAAAATATTAAAATGGATACTTTATTTTTTATTAATTCCATTATTGTATATGTTAATTTCATTAATTCTTTCATATATTAAAGTGGAGAGAGAAGTAATTAATGATGATTTTGAAAATATAATATATTTAAATACCAATGGAATCCATTTGGATATTATTTTTTCTAAGGAAGATTTAGATGATGAACTTATTTTTGATTTAAAACATACCAAATTTGATAATTATTTAGCATTTGGATGGGGTGATGAGAATTTTTATTTAAATACTCCAAAATGGAGTGATTTAACATTTATTAATGCATTTAAAGCCGCATTTTTAAAAAGTCCCACTTTAATACATGTAACTCGATACCGTAGTGTTTATCCTTCCTGGTTAGAAATAAAAGTAAGCTCTCAGGAATTAAAAAAACTAAATAAGTATCTGCTAAACTCCTTCGACAGTTCTAGTTCTGGATATAAGGTGTTGCTCAATGATAGGGGATATTCTTATAATGATGAATTTTATAAATCTAAAGGAAGTTATTCTTGCTTTAATACTTGTAATACTTGGGTCAACAATGCTTTTAAAGAAAGTGGATTAAAATCATGTTTGTGGACTCCATTTGATTTTACATTAATCAAACATTATAGGTAATATTATTGATTTGTATTTTTTTATTTAAAATAGATTTTAAAATTGTTTTTTTTATTGTTTCGAAAGCTTAATTATTTGACTTGAGCACTCTGGACGGTTTTCTAACATGTTATATATCCCAATTGTCGATTATTCTTTAATGAATTCCGGTAAAAATTCTATCATTCCATAAGTCAGAAAGTGAATTAACCTTATTTTCCAATATAAATTCAATATTATTATCTAAACTATTGAATTTGAGCAAATAATATATTGATAATCAACTCGATATTCAGTATATATACGTTTTTGAGTAATATCAACTAATTTAACTTATCAACTCCAAAAATTCTCATTAGGTCCAACAATTTTTTTTTGCAATCAATTTTTCTCGTTGTTCAGAATCTCATTCTTATTGTAAATTCATCGAAATCTTCATTTATTATTGTATTCATTTTTTAGTCATAATTTATTAATGATATTTCTCAACTGACAGTTTTTTGGGTTTGCACTTTTAGTTGTTACTTAAGAAATCAGTATATGATATAACTATTACTTTACGAAAAAACTTTGTTTTATGCTTAAAGCTGCTTAGTTTGGTGGTTGTTTTTTAAATCTGTTCTATTAGACTTTTATAATGAAAATGATTTCTCTATATAAACTGATGCGTTATACTACATGCATACTATTGGTTTTAATTATTGGTTGTAACAAGAAGAATCCTTGTGATATTAAATTTTGTCTAAATAATGGTGTTTGTATTGATGGGACATGTGACTGTCCGGAAGGTTTTTCTGGAAATAATTGTGAAATATCTCCTCTATCTTCTGAGGAAATGTTACACAGAGAAGGAGTATGGAAATTGTATGAAATAAGAGACACACTAACTCAACAAACTTATGAAATTGGCAATGGAAACTACTCTTTATCTAATGAAATTACTTTAGACTTTAGGCCTTCAGGTTATTATGACAATTACTCACAAGATGATCGGCTTATAATTTCAAATGACAATTATGACCCCAATACTAATATTGATTACTCAGAATTATTTTTTCAGTCAATCTTTCCTGTTGATTCCTTTGATTTTAGTGATGATACTCTTTTTGGAGATTCTTTAATCTCTTTTTTAAATTCTGGTCAATACAATTACTCTTTTTCTGAAAATATAAACCAATTGTTAATTGATAGTTCTTATTATGGTGTTCCTTTGATATACCGATCATTTTACAATACTGGATATGATTATTATTACTTGTATTTTACAAATAACCAACATCCAGGTACTTCTGCGAATTTAATATTAGAGTTTGGGGATAATCAATGGAATTTTAGTGCAGGTTATTATGGTAGTGGATTAAGTAGTGGCGGATATGGAGATAGACAACCTACAACAGACATGGAGGGTCCTTTAAGTAATTATTTTAATTCAAACAACTCTCATTTTGGATATTATGCTTTCGAATTTAAAATTAAACAAGGTGAGAAAATAAAAATTTTCTTTTCTGGTGGAGCGAACTATTATGGCCCGAATAATTACGGAGTTACTGTTAAGCTAATCAATAGTTCAACGCAAGAATTATTTAATATATGGGGAACTATGGGGGGGGATAATTTGTTAAATAACACTTTATTATATGATAATAGTCCTGGTTTCAGTCCTTATATGAAGCCAATTATAAGAAGAGAAGGATTATATTTTAATATCAAAAGATTAGAATTAGAAAATATGACACTTGAGCTTAATGAAAGGTATGAATTCGATTTTTTAAAAATAGAACAAAACAGAGATTAATTTTAGTCAAACTTTAATCAGTAATATTTTGGGTTTAAGTGTTGTCATTAATCAAATTTTTATTGAATTGTTAAAAGTCTAATAAGAATCCCACCTTACTCGCTAAACTCTGACATCAAAGTGTACACTTCTAATTCCTGGATTACTTTTAATTACAATGTAAATACAATTCAAAAACTTGATTAAAGTTTGATTAAAAAGTAATTTTTTTAGAACTTACATTCATTTTTAATAATTTAGATTTATGATCAAATACATTATTAAAATATTTTTGAGTTTATTTGTTTGCATCATTTTTCTTTTAAGATTTCAAGCTCAACCTTCAAATAATGAGCTAGAAGGGTCAAATAAAACATTATTATCAAAAAACAAGAAATTAGCAATTGATTTAAAGTTATTGGCCAACCAATACGAAAAACAAAAATATTTAATTGAGAAAGAAATAGATTCTATAGCTAAATTGATTGAAAATATAGAAAATGAAATCAGATCAGTTCGTAAAAAACAAATAGATTTAAAACAAAAGATTTTCCAGAAAAATATTACATTAAATCAAATAAATGCTTACAAAGCATTAATAAATCAAACTATTCTGGAAGCAACACCAACGGGTGTCAAAAAGCTTCAACTTTTTTATTCTAAAATGACAAGTTCCAACTCTATTCCAAAAGATTCAAAATTAATTATTACAAAAACAAATTGTTATTATTATTTAGAAAATGCTTCAAAATCAAATTTTTCTGGTTTTAATGAAGTAATAATTGATCAAAAAAATTTAGATTATCTAAATGATTTAAAACAAAATAAAAAGTTAATGGTGGTTGTTTCTGACAACATTCATTTTTTAGGTAAAATAACTAATTTGAATAATGAATATTTCTCTTTAAACAAAGATTTATTATTAATTGACAAAAACTTAGAAACTTTAGAAGCTAAAAAGTCAGTATTAGTACACAGCGTTGATATAATCTATAACAATCTACACGATCGAAATAAAGTTTTTAATGAAAGATATTCTTATTTAGAAGATAAGATTTCTTTCAACGAAAAGGAAATAGTTAACAATAAAAAACAAATTGATTTAAATAAAAAAAATGCAACTGATAGATTGAAAATAAAACAAAATATTAAAAAATACCCAACGGTAAATGTAAACGGAGTAATGCTTCATAAATACAATATTCGTGAGAGTAAATTTAAAAATGGAGACATTATACAGGAGGCTAAAACGTACGATGAATGGCTATCGTTAATTAAACAAAAAAAGCCAGCTTACAAAAAATTTGTTGATGATAAGGTAGACAAAAAAAGTAAGGGCTACATTTACAATATATATGCATATTTAGATGAACGCGATATTGCACCATTAGGTTTCCATAGAATAAATATATTAGAGCGGGATAAACTAATTGGGTACAAAATTTCAAATTCAAAAAAAAAAATATCAAGATTGCGTTATGTGTACTAATGGTTATTTCTATCCTACAATACGATGTCCACAATGTTCCGGAGGAACCCAAAGATATATAGACCAATGTCATGGTTGTAGAGGAAGAGCTTACGTAACATCAAAAACCCCTAAAAAATGTGAGTACAGATGCGAAGTATACTCATCTACAAGTAAATCAGGTTCAGGTAAAGAATATGAAGTGTGTTGTGTTAATGGTAAAGAGAATTATTATGAATCCCCTAGGGAAGGTTTGTTTTGTTTTATTAATGCCAATACAATTAAGGGACGAAAGTATGAATTTTCACCATGGCACTATAGTGAAGTAAGTTCTTTAAGTATTGATGGGTTTGGTATCATATATCTAGACTCGCAAGAACCGCAAAAATACCCAACTAAATCTAAATACAGTAGCTCTATGCAAGATGGTGGCTTTTATGCAGTAGTTTGTAGAAATCAAGAAAGTAAAAATCAAAAAATAGCCTCTAACGATAATCAAAAATCAGAAAGAATACTACTAGAAACTAGTTCTGTATTGTCAAATCCAAAACTCTGGTCTGGAGAAGTTTTTGTTCAGTTTGTGGTGAATGAGAGCGGATCAATAATTTCAACTGAGTTATTGGATGATCCTAAAAATACTATTGATTTAAGTCTAGAAGACAAAATTTTTATTGAAAAAGAGTGTCAAAGAGCCCTTAAATTCTCAGAGGGAAAATCAGTTGATAGGTTTACCAAAAAAATATTATTTAAAAACCCTTACAAAACAGAAATAAATTACTCTAAATCAAAGTTTTTATATCACAATTCAATTACTGGAAAAGCTAATTACATGCACAAGAGTTTGTCTCGTTTAGTAGCAAATTGGAAAAAAGTTAATGTTTCTGATTTTTATAAATTTTACAACGAAACAGGAAAAGAAATTTTGAATAAATTAAGAGATACGGAGTTTGATATGTTGTTTGACGAAAACAATGAACTTAAGATGATTGGAGCTGATGTCGATCTTTATTGTGGATATGACAAGAATTACAGAGGATATCTTTATTATCATGGTGGAAGTTCATTGAGAGGTTTGATTATTAGAAAAAATAAAACTGAGTATAAAACAAATTATTCATATGAATTTATTTACCCATCAGGTGAAAACGAAAAGGGTAATCTAGAAAAAATCAGTGATTTATCTTTTTCATCAAATTGTTGTTACAAAGGGATATTGAACTTTTCTTTTGATGGGTGGAGTTGCGATACCAAGGATAACCCGATTGATAATTTTTATGTTCGTATTGGCGATGAAACATTTAGGCCAATTGGTTGGGAAGACGAAATTACTGGTTATTACTGGAATAGAGATGAACATGAAAAATTGAATAAAATTTACAGGAAATTAAATAGTTCAAAACCCAATAAAATCATTAATAACATAACTACATATAAAAATATTAGTAAAGAAAAATCATTAACTTTTAAAAATAGTCACCTATTAGGAAAGAAAATTGATCAGTACCTATTGCAAGATAAAATTGACGATGCAATTGATTTATATGATAAATATATAGATGAGTTTAGAAAATACCTAACTGATGAAAAATATAGTAAAATTCAAAATAAGGCAACACTAATTACAAAGTATATAGATTTATCTTTAAATGAATTAATTGATCTAATAAAGAAATATTCAATGAAACAACAATCTCTCTTTTCAGAAAACGGTACATATAAAATCACATCATCAACAAAAAATGGAATTGTATTACAGGACTTAAATAGTTTTAACAAAACTATGATTGACCCATTAACTTATAAAAAACAATTAAGTAATTTTGAGTTTAATTGCTCTTTTGAAAAAATATTTGATTATTCAATGGAAAAAGAAATAATTAGCATTGACTTGCCAAATGAATATAATGATAAAATAAATTATTACAGATACGGGAAGTTAATATTTTTATATGCTCAAAATAGTAAGGGAAAAGAAACAATAATTTGTACACCACAACAAGATTTATCTGATGAGGCGATAATTCAAAAGTTTAAAAAGAAATATGATAAACTTACTAAAATTGAAAATTACAACATTAATGAAAGTAACAATGGTAAAAATGGAAAGCTAAATTTTGAAAAGATTTCAAAAGTTGAAGGGATAGTTCTTGAAAAAATCCTTGTAAAATCTGATAAAGAAATAAAGATTAAATTTTTAATGTAGTATTGTGCAATTTTTAATAACCATAATAGTCGTTGTTATTTTTAGCTCTAGTAGCTTTTCTCAGTTAATAATAAGTCCATATATTGGAAATCCAAATACTTTAAAAACAACCAATATAAAGCGTAATCCTAATTTTAAAAGTGAAGTAATAAACGAACCTATTGATGAAAAAACTAGTAAAATTGGTACTTTAGGTCTGCGAATTGAGAAAATAAAAAAATCTGGATTTAGTTTTGATTTGAACTACACAAGTTGCGACTACTCACTTATTTACGATGTTGTAAATTACAATTCTAATGTCACCATACTTCACGTAATGGAAGTGAGTTCTAGTATATTTAGATTTCTTTTAAATTACCATTCTCACTTTTCTAATTCTATTAAATCAGACCCTTATATGGTTTTTGGAATTGGTGGTAGAGTTCCAATTGAAAGTTACTACTCCACAAATCCTGATTTTACATACACAAAAGGTCATTATTGGGATGAATCAGGAAATGAAACTTTTGTTTCTTGGCGTTTTGGTTTAGGCTATAACTATTATTTTTCAAAAAACTTTGGTATTATGCTTGAAGCAGGTTTATTTGGTGGTGGTTTTATTAGAACAGGTTTTAATATTAGATTTTTATAATGAAAATGATGTCTATTCATAAACTGATAAAATATATAGCTTTCCTTTTATTGACTTTAATTATTGGTTGTAATAAAAATGCTTGCGATGTTAAATTTTGTCTTAATGATGGTGTATGTATTGATGGAACATGTAACTGTCCCGAAGGTTTTTCAGGAAAAAATTGTGAAATAAATCTGTCATTAGTTGGTTCTACAGGTTCTACAGGTTCTACAGGTTCTACAGGTTCTACAGGTGTCACAGGTGTCACAGGAAGTTCATGTGATTTCATTGCTCTTGAACTGATTGATTCATACGGTGATGGTTGGAATGGAAATAGTTTAGATGTTAAAGTAAATTCAACGTCAGTTGGAAATTTTACGATTTTAACTGGTTTTTCCGAAATTTATGAAATTCCAATCAATGCTGGAGATATTATCGATTTTAATTATATACAATCGGGCACATGGGCTGGAGAAAACGGATATAATGTATTTGATCAAGATGGAAATAATATAGTATCAATTAATCCACCTAATCCATCTTTAGAATTCTCAAATGGGCCTGAAAATATAATAGGGCTGCAAGTTTGTTCGGGTTCTAGTGGAAATACAGGATCTACCGGATCTACAGGTATTACTTTACCAACTGTGACTACAAATTCCATTACTAATATCACAAGAAATTCAGCGCAATCAGGTGGAACTGTTACTGATGATGGTAATACAACAATAACCTCAAGAGGTATTTGTTGGAGCACTTCACCATCTCCAACAACATCAAATAATATTACAACTAATGGAGTTGGAATAGGTAGTTTCTCAAGTACATTATCTAATCTAAGCTCTGGAACAACATATTATTTAAGAGCTTATGCCACCAACAGTGTTGGAACTGCATATGGAAATGAAAGAAATTTTACTACGCAATATGGTCCTTGTGCATTTAATAATTGTGAATCTTTTATTGATGTTAATACATTTGTTTCCTCATCGAGCAATATTTATTGGCAAATCGGAAATGGATATATTGGTAACGGATATACTATAACTCAAGGACCTAATTACGGTGGTTATATAGAATTTACAATTGCTGATCCTAATACTACAAAAATATCATTTTGGACAATGACTTCTGATTGGCAAAATTTATTTCCAGAAATAACAATTGATGGTGTTGTATATAATACTTCCATAATAAATGGAAGTTCCACAGGATATAATTGGATGCAGCTAGAATCTGAAAGCTTTCCACAAGGGTCAAGTACACTGAAAATTAATTTCACTTATGTATCACACACCTCATATTATTATATTGATGAGATAGAATCATGGTGTTTTTAATATATGCTACCAAAATTCAATAATTTTAAATCATTCTTATGTATATTTATAATATGTTAGGTTATAGTTTATAAATATAAGAAATAAGTCTTTTCAAATCAGATTGTAAAGTGTTCGATATCTGTCCCTTTGGGTCCACAACGGCTTTTCATCGTTCAGGCTAAACTACGTTTTAATGTTGTTTAGCTGGGTTTAGCGAACCTTCTTTACATTCTTATAGTTAAATAATATTCCAAAATTTTTAAAATTATAAAAACTCCAAAAGCAATTAAAAGTTTTGTAAATAACTTCATTTTCGGTTGTTCAACCTTATTGGATTCTAATAATATTTTTATTCCTCTGATTAGTTTTTTCTTATTCAGCCACAGAATAATTAAAATTAATATTTGATAAAGAATAGCAGCTTTTAAAGCTCCTGAATGAACTCCAAAATATATGTCTTGAAAAATTACATTTACCAAAATAGTTGATGTAAGTAAGCAACCAATAATTCGAGTCTTTTTTATAAGAATTAGAATTCCACCAATTATTTCAATAATACCCAAAGTCATCGCAAATGACTTTGAATAACTATAAAAAGCCCACATTAATTCCATTCCAGTCAGTTCAGAAACAGTTTTGTCAATTTC
>MDTC01031721.1_pt1 | contig 22938 bp, 19 predicted proteins | sample 811181 | NCBI WGS metagenome assembly MDTC01 (sample SAMN05326644, study PRJNA326480) | marine metagenome | isolation source: seawater | place: Pacific Ocean: North | collected 2011 | reverse complement strand
TATTAAGCGGATTAGCTCTCTGGATAATTCAAATAGTAATTAAAAAGATTTAACTAACATAGCTACCCTTTTCTTACCAAAATCAACTTCTTCAATCATTTTAAACTTATTTTTAAAATGAAAGTCTAAAGACTGTTGATTTAGTGGAAAGGTATTCACTTCACAGCACAATGGAATATTATTTTGCCTGTTTAATTGATAAATACTATTATAGAAGCTAGTTCCAATACCTTTTCTTTGGAAATTACTTTGAACTGCTATCCTATCAATATAAATGAAATCTTTATATTTATTTTTAAAGTATAAAAAATTTGGAGACTGGTAGTCACTATTTTTGCTCATTATTAACGCAAAAGAATTCAATTTATCTTTAAAAAAATTACACAAACAAAACATTGAAGAGTTATATAATTTTTCTAAATGAATTAAACTATCAATACCTCCTAATGCAGGCTTATTATCTTGATTAAGCTCTAAAATATCATTTAAAATGTTTTTAGGAATTTTATCTAATTTTGGATTATAAAAAACTAAGTTCATTTAACATATAAAGGCAATGTGTAAAGATTATCAGAACTAGAACCAACATGAATTTCAAACTTGCCGGATTCTAAAGTAAATTTATTTAATTCATTTACATAATATAAATCTGTCATAGGGATTTCAAAATTTAAAAACTCTGAACTATTCGATTTTACAAATACTTTTTGAAAATCTCTTAGTCTTTTATTATCAGGAGAAAGAAGTGCACTAAGATCACTTGAATAAATTTGAATTGTTTCCTTTCCATCTATGTTAGAAGTATTTGCAACCTCTAATGAAAGAAATATTGTATCATTTACAGAAATTGTATCACTTGATAATTTAGGATTTCTAATTTCAAAATTTGAATAACTCATACCAAATCCAAAATTGTATAGATTATTTATTTCTCCAATATAATTGTACGCACCCTGAGAATTGTTTTGGACCTCAGAAGGTTTATAGTAATAAGTAGACAAGGAATTCGTGAAAGCTGGATAAGTGTAGGGCAATTTTCCAGAGGGATTGACATCTCCACACATTACATCAACAAGTGCGTCACCACCAAAGTTACCTGGTAAATAGATATTAATTACAGCAGACATCAATGGCTCTATTTCAGTAATTATTCTTGGTCTTCCTAAATTTAGGATAAGTATGATTGGTTTACCACATTTTGAAAGTTCTTGGGCTAATTTAATTTGTAACTGATGTAACCTAAGGTCATTTAAGTCACCGGGTTTTTCAGTATATGTATTTTCGCCTAAACATAATAAAATATAATCTGATTTTTTCGCTAATTCAACAGCTTTCTGAATATTGTCTTCTTGCATTTCGTAGAAACTACCCCCCGGTTTATAGGAAACTCCAGAAACAAATTTCACATTTGAGGAATCATATTTATTTAGTAAAGCTTCATATATAGTGTTGTATTCACTAGTGAATTTATCCGTCAAATCTCCTTGCCATGAATACGACCATGCTCCATTTAAACATCTCATATTATTTGCATTAGGACCAGTGACTAATATTCTCGGTTTAGATTTAATTGGTAATATATTATCTTTATTTTTTAGTAATGTAATTGCCTCACTAGCAGATTCATAGGCTAATTTTTTGAATTTATTAGATCCAAATTCTTTAAAGTTTTGCCAATTTGTTGTGGCGCTTTTAAATAAATTAAGTTCGATTTTAAGCCTAAGTATTCTACTTACTGCATCATCAATTCTTGAAATCTTCACTTCACCTTCATTTACTAGAGCAACCAAATTATCAATAAATTCCTCGTACTCATATGGTACCATTGACATATCTACTCCAGCATTAATAGCTAATTTTATCGCCTGTTTTCTATTTTCAGTTATTTTATCTCTATCGCATAATTTGTTGATATCTTCCCAATCTGTTAATATAACACCCTCAAAACCTAGTTCATTTCTTAATATATCCGTCATAATTTTATAACTAGAATGAACAGGTACTCCATTGATTAGACCAGAGTTTATCATTATACTCTTAGCACCAGCATCAATGGCTTTCTTAAATGGTGCAATATGGTACTCTTTTAAAACATGATCTGGTATATAAGCTGGTGTTCGATCTTTTCCTGAGACAGTAGCATGATATCCGACAAAATGTTTCATACATGCAGCGACATTATTTTCATTTATCAAATAACCATTTCCTTGGTAACCTTTAATCATTTCTTCACCAAACCTACTTACTAAAAGAGGGTCTTCGCCGAAAGATTCGAATTGTCTTGGAAATCTCGGATTCATACCAAGATCTAACACTGGTGAAAAATTCCAAGGAATTGAAGAAGCTCTTGTCTCATAAGCACATACTTGAGCCATATTGAATGCATTTTTTGGATTCCAAGTAGCAGCAGTTGTTACTTGTTGTGGAAACATAGTTGCTCCTGCAGTATATGTTGCACCGTGTATTGCGTCAATACCATAAATTATCGGAACACCTAGTCTGCTGCTATCCATAGCAAAACTCTGTATAGATTTTATTACACTAAACCAGTCTTCTGGGGTTTGAGCAGTATTATTAATGGTGTTTAATACTGAGCCAATATTATATTCTACTATAGCTTTCTTAGCACGCTCAATATCAATTTCCATTGGAAAAGATGACGACCATTTATTTGGGCCCTTTGCAATAACAGTTAAATTCACCTGTGTCATTTGACCAACTTTTTCTTCCAGTGTCATTTTAGATAGAATAGAATCTACCGAAACATCTATAGTTTTTAAAGTACTATAATCTTGTTTTTTCTGTTGACATGAAAAATTGAATATCACTATTAGCAGATAAGCAGTGATTTTAAAAAAAATTAATTGTCTCATATTTAATTATTGAAAAACTCGTATGTAATCTACCACCATTGTTTGTGGTAATACAGTACTTGCATTAGGATAGCCTGGCCAATTACCTCCAACAGCAACATTAAAAATAAAAAAGAAATTGCTATGAAAAGCATTCAATCCACTTATGTTCATTTCGTTATATTGGATATCGTCTCTGTACCATTTTATAGATGATGATGTCCATAAAATAGAAAAAACATGAAATTCATCGTTGTAAATTCCTTCTGTTAAAGTATTTGCTTGACCATATAGAGCATGACCATTACTTTCCCAATGAGCTGTTCCATGGATTGTTGCATCATTGCTACCGGTACCACCAATTAATTCCATGATATCAATTTCACCACAGGCTGGCCACCCCACACTAGTGATATTCTCACCTAGCATCCAAAGTGCGGGCCATATTCCCTGGCTGTAAGGGAGCTTAGCTCTGATATCAATTCTTCCATATTTAAAATTTTGAATACCTTGTGTTTTAATCCTTGATGAAGTGTAGCTGTATCCAGCAAAATTTTGTTGCTTAGCTTTAATTGTCAAAAAACCGTCTCCAAGTGATGTATTTTCTTCTCTATAATACTGGGATTCATTATTTCCCCAACCCCCACTTCCATTTCCAATTTCAAATACCCAATCGTTGGATAACTCGTTTCCATTAAATTCATCATTCCATACTAAATCGTATCCCGCGTAGGAGATTGGAGTTGTATAACCTGTATTAAAAACTTGGATTTCAAAAACTACATTAATTGAATCAATTTTTTCTATGAAATCATAATCAGATAGATGTGCTCTTATCTTAATTGGGTAAGTACCAGTATCTGAATAAGTGTAAGAAGCGTTACCATTAACAGTCTTAACTACCGTTGAATCTGTCAAATCATAAAATATTATTGTGAAAAAATTTTCATTTACTGCTGTAGCTTGCAAGTTTAGAACACCGGTAATAGTATCATACTCCATGTTATAAGAAAGATTTGTGGGTAAAGATAATTTATAACAGGTTCCATCATCCTTTTTTGCATTGGGGTCAAAGTTTGAAGCACTAGGGTCCGTGCAGCCTCTCTTACATTGCAAGGATTGGGACAGCAGAAATATCATAAATAGGGTTCTTATAAGTCTTAAAAATGTCAATATTTTAATTATTAAATTAATCTTATTGTAATGAAATAAATTTTGCATACCATTTTGCATCTGGGTTATTTGACTGAATATATTCAAACCATAGAGTATCTTCATTTAGTTTAGTAATTTTATATTCATTAACACCGGTATAAAACCCCATATGCATATTATTGGAAAGCGTAAGTGTAGAATCATCACTTATGTCCCAATTGCCAGGCAAAGGATCTTCAAAAGGCGCTGTAAAATCATATAGATTTTCGTATGATCCTGGGAAAAGTCCTGCAAATGAATTCTGTATGTATATAGATCCATTAGTTTGCATTTCAAACTGAAAGTTATTTAGTTTAAATGTATATCTATCATCGTATAGACCAACACCTGGCTTTTCATTTGGTTGAGAATTATACCAACTCGAGGTATTACTTGAAATTGGTCCTACTCCAATATGCCCCACACTATTTGAATCAACATGCCAAGTTTTTGAACCAGATTCGCCTGAAATATAAAATAATAAAGGATTTGTAAGTAAAGAAAAATCGTCTGATGTTATATTAATTTGCTCAGTTGACGATACATGTCCATTCGAATTCATTACTGTTAAACTTACAAATTTAATTCCTGAAAATGGATATTCTCCAATTGCAGTAGAACCACTAGACGTTTTTCCATTTCCTAAATCCCAACTGTATTCAAGATTTTCTGTTGACAGTGCAGAAAATTGAACAATATTAGAGTTTGAATCAGAAAATGTATAATTAAATTTGGAAAGTTCTTCACTTAGTCCATAAAAACATTTTCCATCATCCTTAGTAGCTTTAGGATCAAAATTATGGGCATTAGTGTCTGTACATCCTTCTTTTTCACAGCTGTAAAACAATGCTATTATTAATATATAAATTATTCTCTTTTTCATTTTTTGTAATTAATAGCCAGGGTTTTGTGACCAATTACCACCAGCTAAATCAATTTCATCTTGTGGAATAGGAAATAACTCGTGTTTGCCAACTGTAAAACCAGTGATTTTATCAGCAGCTTCTCCAGTTCTTACCAAATCAAAGAAACGGTGTCCTTCACAAGAAAGTTCAGATCTTCTCTCATTTAAAATATCCTCTCTCAACTTTTCTTTAGTTGTGTATGTTTTTGGGAAAAGTCCAACCCTTTGTCTAACTTGATTAAGATATTCAAGTGCTTTGGAGTAATCACCCAAACTGTTTCTGGACTCTGCTGCCATGAGCAGTATATCAGCATACCTTATAACTCTATAATTTACTCCACTTGTAAGATCATTATCTCCAAGATTTCCCATTTCAGCAGCAGATTTTATGTACTTATTATTGTAAAAACCAGTGTGTCCACCACCACCAATAGCATAAGTAGATCCCGGTGAATTTTCTGCGATAAAAGCATCAATATTTAAACAAGTAGCTTCTCTTCTTGGGTCTTGGTATTCAAAAAAATCGTATAAATCTTGAGTAGGTAAATTATAACTATTTCCATCTCCATAATTTGCACCTTCGTAGGCTCTTATTCCCTGAAATCCTACAGTGACATTACCTTCTAAACAAATAAGACAGCCATAATCACCACCTTGATCACTAGAAAACTCAATATCAAATACTGTTTCGCTATTATTTTCGTTAGATTCATAAAATAAAGATGAATAATCCTCAATCAAATCATAATTTCCAGACGAAATTAAAATACTAAAAGCCTCATTAGCACTAGGATAATCCTCTTGATAAAGATGAACCTTACCAAGTAAACCCAAGGCAGCGCCTTTATCAACCCTACCTTTAATACCTGAAAATAAGGAAGAATTCTTGTAAGGCAAAACATTGACAGCATACTCTAGATCTTCTTCAATCTGATCATAAACTTCAATTTTGGGTGTTCTTTGAATTTCTAAGACTTCTTCAACCCCAATTCTTTTATCTATTATTAATGGCACATCACCAAAAACCTTAACCAATTCAAAGTAATAAAAGGCCCTTAAAAATTTTGCTTCTGCAATTATAGTTGCCTTTGAAGGAAATTCAATTTCATTTTCTTTTGGCTCCAAAATAAAATTACAACGTGCAATACCACAGTAGTTCCATCTCATTAGATTTCTAAGTTCGTTATTTACTGCTCCGTGTTTCATATTATCAATTTGGTGTAAACCTTCAGTATCAGTTACACTTTCGCCGCCCGCAATACAGTTATCCGATGCAATGTCTCCTATCCAATAAGAAACAAAAATACCCTGAAGCAAATCATACGCTCCTGTCAAAGCATTTAAATATTCACTTTCATTTTGAAAATAATTTTCTGCGTCTTGTGTATAAGGCGGATCAATGTCAAGAAACTTCTTACAAGCATTATTTGTAATAATCACTATGGAAATGATTATTGATGTTATAATATATCTTCTCATTTTATTAAAATTTGATGTTTATACCTCCCATTATTGTTTTTGCTTGAGGATAGAAACCATAATCTATACCGCTATTTAATGCTCCACCACCTCCAATATCAGGATCATATCCCATATAATTAGTAAGAGTATATAAGTTGTTTGCAGCTATATATATTCTGAAATAGTTTAAGCTAAATTTTTCGCATATCTTCTTAGGTAGTAAATAGCCTAACTGTAAATTTCTCAATCTTAAAAAAGAACCATCCTCAACAAAAAAATCTGAAAAAACTCCATTTCTATTTGAAGATGTTGTATATACGGGAACTTCATTAGATGGATTGTCTATTGTCCATCTATTAAGCACATAATCTAATTGGTTGGCATAAGGTTGTTGTCTTTCATAATTTCTTATTATTTTTTGACCAGCCGCCGCATAAATATTAGCTGAAATATCGAATCCTTGGAAATTAAATCCAATTACAGAACCAAACATAAATTTTGGAATTGGTGAGCCTAAATTTGTTTTATCAGTGTTATTACTGAAGTTTATATGTCCGTCTCCGTCTTGGTCAACAAAAATTAAATCTCCAACCTTTGCATCAGGTTGTGTAACCTCAGCATTATCAATTTCGTCTTGATTTTGATAAATTCCATTTGTTTCATATCCAAAAAAGTAACCTATTGGAAATCCAACCTCAAATCTTGTGGCTGTATTTCCACCAACCCCAAAACTAGCTCCAGGAAGAAAATCTACACCATCAGGAACTTTTGTTACTTCATTTTTAAGGTAGGTAAAATTTAGATTTATGTTCATTGCCAATGATCTACCGAAATCTGTTTTATAACCAAATTCAAATTCCAGTCCTGTATTAGAAACATTTCCTGCATTAATTACAGGAGGATAACCTCCAGGTCCGTAAGATCCAATTAAAGCAGATACGTCTGGACTAAAAAGAAGGTCATTAGTATTTTTTTTGAAAAAATTTGTGCTCAAATTTATAGAACTAATTAATTGTAAATCTAATCCAATATTAAGTTGTCTTGTAGTTTCCCATTTTAAATCTGGATTTGAAGGGGTACCAATGGCTACTCCAGCTACTGTGGAGTTATTAAAAACATAATCACCTTCACCATTTAATAATGCTCTGTATGCAAAATTTGCAATCTGGTCATTTCCAGAAATTCCGTAACTAGCTCTTAATTTTAAAAAACTAATTATTTTTTTGGGTAAAAAACTTTCTTCAGAAATTAACCATGCACCAGAAAATGATGGAAACAATCCATACCTGTTATTAGGGCCAAATTTTGTGGAACCATCTCTTCTAAAAATAGATGAAAATATATATTTGAATTTATAACTGTATTCTGCTCTTAGGAAAGAAGATAGTAATCTTTCTTCAAATTCGTATGATCCTACATTGTTTAAATTAATTTGACTTGACGTCATACTAGCAGAAATATCAGCATAGTCTATGGAGTTGTTTGGGATATTAAAAGCAGTACCATTTAATACATCACCCTTTCTTCTAAAAACCGAGGTTCCTAGAGTTGACTTTACATTATGATCATCTATAGTAACATTATAGTTCAAAAAACTTTCATAATTTAAATCTAAATAAGTCGCTCGTTGTTCGAACACACTAGCTCCATTTTCAACCATTATACTATCGTATATTTGATTGGTTGGGTCAATTAATTGATATCCCTGGAACACTAATCTCGGATCTAGATTAGCATTTAAAGCAGTATTGGCATATTTACCTGGACCATACCAAACTAAAGGGTTAAATGTTTTGCTGTCTACAATAGCATAATTATAATTTATTCTGTTTGTAAATGTAAAATTCTCATTAATTTTAAAATCAAATTCTTGTTTACCTACAAGCTTGTTTACAAAGGCTCTGTTGTGGGAATTTTCAATTTGGGCTAGTGGGTTAATTATATCATTTACTTCAGCTAAATATTCATAGTTACCATCCGAGGAATGAACGTTTCGAGTCGGAAAAGCATTAATAGTGTTATACAAAACAGACCCTATTCCATTTTCAGCGAGTGTACTTCTTTGTTCATGAGTATACAGAAAAATACTACTCAGTGATAATTTTTCAGTAAGAGTATTTACAAGATTTATTCTTGCATTATACCTTTCGAAATTAGATTTGTTAAGACCAACAATGCCGTCTTGTGAAAAATAATTACCTCCTACAGAATAAGAAGTATTTTTACTGCCACCAGTAACTCCGATATTAAAACTTTGAATTGGTGCATCTTGAAAAACAGAATCTTGCCAATTTGACCCTACTTTAAGATTCGTATTGTTAAAAATTGGTTCATCTCCCCCGCGAATAAACATTTCATTTTTGATTAAAGCATATTCACCTGCATTAAGCAGATTCAATTTTTTTGACGTGCTTTGAATTCCGTAATAAGAACCTACTTCAAACTTTGGTTTTGCACCTTTCTGACCTTTCTTAGTTTCAATAATAATTACCCCATTGGCTGCCCTAACTCCATATATACCTGCAGTTGCGTCTTTAAGAACATTGATTGTAGCAATGTCATTTGGATTTAAAGCATTTAGTCCTTCAGAATCATATACCACACCATCTACTAATATTAGCGGGTCATTATCTCCAAAAGTTGACAAACCTCTTATTCTTATTGAGGATGAACCACCGGGAGATCCTGAATTAGTATTTATTGCAACTCCAGCAACTTGACCTTGAAGTGCTTGATCCATCCTTGGAATATTAAGCCTTTCGATATTTTCACCCTTAACTTGAACAGTTGCACCAGTTAACTGCTTAACTTTTGAAGAACCATACCCTACTACAACAACTTCATCTAATGCTTCATTTTCTAAAGACATATCAATATCAATTACAGACCTTCCGGCAATCAAAACAACTTGTTTTTTGTAGCCTATAAATGAAAATTCTAGGCTTTTATCAGAATCGCTAATTTTAATTTCATACTGTCCATCAATATCGCTAATTACTCCCTTGTTTTGACCGTAAATTTTAACATTAACACCAGGGAGAAAATTTTTATTTTCATCCAAAATAACACCACTTACTGTACTGAACTGAGCTACAAAATTTTCACTGATACAAAATAATATTGTAAGAAAATAAATCTTGGAAGTTAAATCTCTTAAAAATGTCATTTCGATATAAATATTTTCAGAAAAAAGAAATAGTGTAATTACAACACTATTATACGAATTTAATTTCTAAAATTGTTATTGTTACAACAATTACTTCACTTTAAAATTAAACAAGAATGAAATAATTTGATTAATTGAAACAAAAAGTCAGTTATTCTCAATTAGTATTTGAAAACTTATGTAGCTGCTTTGATAACAATAGATTAATTTACTGAAATTAGTATCCATGGTTCTAAATTACATCTGGGTAGGTTTTTTTATAGTAGCTTTTTTAGTAGCAATTTTTAAAACAATTTCTGGGGATTATGAAGTATTTTCTCTAATTGTTAATTCAATATTTGATCGTGCAGAACTGGGCTTCAAGTTATCACTTGGTCTAACCGGGATAATGGCACTTTGGTTAGGAATAATGAGAATTGGAGAAAAAGGTGGTGCAATTAGAATACTTTCTAAAGCATTTGCCCCACTATTTAACAAACTTTTCCCAGAAATCCCTAAAAATTCCCCAGCTCATGGATCAATTATCATGAACATATCTGCTAATATGCTTGGACTTGATAACGCCGCGACTCCGCTTGGACTCAAAGCAATGGATGAACTTCAAAAACATAACGAAAAGAAAGATCGTGCTTCCAATTCCCAAATACTCTTTCTTGTCTTAAACACATCTGGCTTGACTTTAATTCCAACAAGCATTATCGCATTAAGAGCAACTGCTATGACTGAAAATAATATTATTGGGAATCCAACAGATATTTTTATCCCAATCTTAATAGCTACATATTGTTCAACTTTGGCGGGTTTAATATTTGTTGCGTTAGTTCAAAAAATTAATCTTTTTCAGAAAATAGTTCTAGCCTACTTAGGTTCTGCAACTTTATTAATTACTAGCTTAATATGGTATTTATATTATAACAGAGAACATATTGAATTAGTTTCATCAGTTGTATCGGGATTTTTCATATTTGGATTCATCATAAGTTTTATAATATTAGGCTTAAAAAGTAAGATTAATATATACAGTGAATTTATTGAAGGTGCAAAGGATGGTTTTAAAGTAGCTGTAAAAATTATCCCTTACCTTATAGCCATGCTTTGTGCTATCGGAGCTTTTACAACGTCAGGTGCAATGGAATTTATAATTGGTGGGATAGAAAGCTTATTCAGTCTATTTATTTCAGATACTAGGTTTGTGGATGCCTTACCAACAGCAATTATGAAACCACTTTCAGGTGCGGGGGCTAGAGGGATGATGATTGAATCGTGGGGGCAAAATGCATCTCAAATAAATTCATTTGTAGGTCGACTGACGTCAACACTCCAAGGGTCAACAGAAACAACTTTTTATGTTTTAGCAGTTTATTTTGGCTCAGTAGGGATAAAACATACAAGATACGCTGTAGTTGCTGGTTTATTTGCTGATCTAATTGGTGTCATTTCAGCAGTTGTAATAACCTATGTTTTGTGGGGATAATGCGTAGGAAATAGAATCATTTGAAAGTTAATTTAATTTTATTATAAAAATCATATACTTTTTCCTTCAAATCAAGCTTAGATCCGTTATTAGTAATTATATAATCAGCATATTGCCTTTTATCTGTATCTTTCATTTGCTTGTTGATTCTTTGATAGATGCCATTAGGATTTGATTTATCTCTTTTTAAGACCCTATTAATTCGAAGCTCTTGGTCAGAAATAATAAGTAAAATTAAATCCATTTCCTTGTAAGCACCACTTTCTATTAGAATAGCTGCTTCTTTTACAATTAAGTTAGAATCAGAATGATTTGAAATAAAATTTTGATAATCTTTTGCTACCAAGGGGTGAACAAGATTATTTAATTTTTTTAGTGAAGTATTATCATTAAAAACTATTTCTGAAAGAAATTTTCTATTGAGTTTGTTATTAATAAAAGATTGAGAACCAAATAATTGTAAAATTTCCTTTTTAAGTTCATGATTATTTGACATTAGCCACTTAGCTCTATCATCAGAATTATAAACAATACATCCAAGTTCAGTTAAGAACTTTGAAACAGTGCTTTTACCTGATCCAATTCCGCCAGTTAAACCAAGCTGCAACATAGGTTTATGCTTTGTTTTCTTCCGTAAGTTTTGTGGAAGCATCCATAGAAATTGAGCTTTTATCAACTTTCATTTTAGTATTCCCATCGATAGATAATACTACAGTATCATCTTTTACATCAGTAATTTTACCATGAATTCCTCCAATTGTTATTACACTGTCACCTTTTTTTAGATTTTCCCTCATTTGATTTAACTCTTTTCTTTTTTTGTTTTGAGGTCTAATCATAAAAAAGTAAAATATAACAAAAATTGCTACTAAAAAGTAAATTGTGTAGTCACCTGAACCATTTGAAAGTGGACTTGATTGTTCAGCTTGTAAAAAAATTAAATGCATATAATATTTATTTTATTTAGTTTATAATCCGGCCACATAGCCTTTTAAAAATAATTTTGAAGTTGCAGGCTTAGTATTTGCCAAAACAGAGACGTACTTTTTAACAAGTCCTGTTCTCTGAGTTGTTAGCACGACTGGAATTTCTCCTTTGGAGCCTGGCTTTATTGGTGTTTTTGGCCAACCCTTCAAGACAGTGCAACCGCAACCAGCTTTTACAGAATTTATCAAAAGCGGTGTTTTCCCAGTGTTTTTAAATTTAAATGTGTATTCTACTTCAGACCCCAATGCTACTGTATCGAAATCAAAAATTAAATTCTCAAACTCAATTACAGGTGGATTTTTTGGATCAATTAAATCTGCTGTGATTTCAAAATTATTTTCATTTATTTTATCACTTACACAACCTTGTAAAATGATTAATAAAAATGGTAAAATGTAATATTTATATTTCATGGGTTACTCTATTAATCCTCTTCCGGATTTTTTTATTTTTCCTTGTTTTTTAAAATCATTAAAAATTTTATCTAATAAACCATTGATAAAACCATTACTTTTTGGAGTGCTATAATATTTGGAAATATCAATATATTCATTTAATGTTACTTTTAGCGGAATTGAAGAAAATTCATTAGCTTCAGTCATTGCAAGATTCATTAGGTAGTTATCCATTTTTGCAAGCCTATCACTTTCCCAGTTTTTTGAGTATTTTTCTAAAATATCATCGTTATCTTTCTTTTGGATGATGGATTTTCTAAAAAGGTTTCTGGCAAATTCTTCTTCATCATCTTTCCAAAGTTGCATTATTTCAACGTTGCCATCAGTACTGATATTTTTTAAAGTTTTAATAACCATTGATGCTACATGGTCTAAATCATCCTGCCAATAAATACTCATTTCATCAAAAAAGTGTTGTAACAGAGAAAAATTACAGATGTCTTCTTTAAAGAGCTTGATAAGTAGTTGTTTTTGGAAAATAAAATCATTTTTATCACTACTTAAAATTTCTTTAAAGTTTTGTGTGTCGACAAGATGTTTAAATAACTTTTTTGCCAAATCATTCTCCAAATCACCCTCCCAAGATATCTTTCTATTTCTACAAATTTTTTCTAAGTTTTTAGAATCTTCTAATGACTTTATTATTTCATTATTACAAAAATTACTTGAAAAGTCCGTTCCATTTTTCTCAATAAATCTAGATCGCTTAGATTCTTCTAACTTAATAAAAGATTGTCTTTTCAGAGCAATGAATAGTTGTATTAAATAAAGATATAAATCATATATCCGTTGCATACTATGCATCAATTCTTTCTCGCCTTTTAAAATATCTTTGTTTTCAGATTGAAAGTAGGCATAAAAACTTTGCAATATTTTTATTCTTATATGTCTTCTATTGAGCATTTAAACTATTTCCTAGACTCTTTTGATAATCTTTGCTCTGCAATTCTATTTGAGGCTAAAAATGTTGGAATATTTTGCGCTTTAGATAATTCTAAAATTTCTGTAGTTGTATTATATATATTTTCAGCCATCTCCATAACTTGCTTACTTGAAAAATTATGCACCTCTGCATAACAGTTCATAACTCCACCAGCATTTATCAAATAGTCGGGAGCATATACAATTTCTCTTTTCATCATTTCATTTCCATGTTTTTCCTCATTTTCAAGCTGGTTGTTTGCAGCTCCAGCAACAATTGAACATTTTAACTTTTCAAGAGTAATATCATTTATTGTAGCTCCTAATGCGCATGGGGCATAAATATCCATATCTACTTCGTAAATATCATTTGGATCTACAACTTGACAAGCATACTTACTTGCTACTTTTTTTAATAAATTTTTATTTATATCTGTAATTGTTAAAATTGCACCTTCTTTATGTAAATACTCAATTAGATACTCTCCAACATGACCGACGCCCTGAACAGCTATTTTTTTTCCTTTTAGGTTATCACTACCAAACTGAAATTTTGCTGAAGCTTTCATGCCCATATAAACTCCGTAAGCTGTAACCGGAGATGGATCACCCTTTTTACCGGGTAGGCCTGTAACGTGTTTTGTTCTTTCGGCGACATAAACCATATCTTCAGGGCTAATACCTACATCCTCTGCAGTTATATATGATCCATTCAAACTATCTATAAATGAACCAAAGGATCTAAAAAGCTCAGGAGATTTATCTTTTGAGGAATCTCCAATAATAACAGCTTTCCCACCACCAAGATTAAGACCTGAAATTGCATTTTTATAAGTCATCCCCCGAGATAGGCGCATGACATCAATCAATGCATCATTTTCAGAAATATAATTCCACATTCTTGTTCCTCCTAGTGCAGGACCACATATAGTACTGTGAATAGCGACAATTGCTTTTAAACCTGATTTTTGGTCTTGGCAAAAAAGAATTTTTTCATGACCCATTCCAAAAAAATCCTGCGAAGTTTTTTTTGTTTGATCAATTTTAGTTACGTGTAAGTTTTCCATATCTTTCAAAGGTCAATTTGACAACAAAAATAATATTTTGACAATATAAAGTTTAATTAAAAATAATAAGTTGATATATGTATCTATATTTGATGTACTGTGAATTCATTATTTTATTTAAATAAATACTTTCTTAAGTATAAATGGCATCTATTATTTGGTCTCTTTTTTATAATATTTTCTAATTATTTTGGGGTATACATGCCTAAAATAATTGATGATGCTGCAGACGAGCTCACAAGTTACATAACTACAAAAAGCGATAATAATAAGTTGTGGGAATTAGGTATTCAATTTGTACTTTACTACATGAGCTTTTCAATATTAAAAGGTGTTTTCTTGTTCTTCACTAGACAAACAATAATTGTAATGTCAAGAAATATTGAATACGACTTAAAAAACGAAATTTTTAAAAAATACCAAAAACTTAACTTATCATTTTACAAGCAAAATAGAACAGGTGACCTAATGAACCGTATTAGTGAAGATGTTACAAAAGTTAGAATGTATTTGGGACCAGCAGTGATGTATTCATTAAATGTATTTGTATTATTTGTTTTAGTTATAACATTTATGCTTTACAAAAATGCTCTTTTAACATTTTATGTCCTATTACCACTACCGATCTTATCTTTCATAATTTATAAAGTAAGTTCTGTCATAAATAAAAAAAGTGAGACTGTACAAAAAAAACAATCAAAAATAACATCATTTGTTCAGGAGGCTTTTTCAGGAATAAGAGTACTAAAAGCATACAATAGAGATAAATACTTTTCTTCTCTTTATGAATCTGAAACTGAAAATTACAAAAAAGCTTCTTTAAGATTAGCTATGGTTACTTCTTTGTTTGTACCAGCTATAATATTACTAATTGGGTTAAGTACCATATTAACAATATATGTAGGAGGTTTAAAAACCATCAATAATGAATTAGATTATGGTGATATCTTACAATTTATATTTTACATTAATATGCTAACATGGCCATTTGCATCAGTTGGATGGGTTAGCTCTTTAATCCAAAGAGCTGCAGCATCACAACAAAGGATTAATGAATTTTTACTAACTGAGAATCAAGTGTTGAATGATGGAAAAATAATAATTGATAAAATTAAAAATGTAAAATTTGAAAACTTAAATTTTCGTTATCCTGATAAAAAGAAATTTGAGTTAAAGGATATTAATTTTACTATTTGTGAAGGTGAAAGCCTTGGAATATTTGGTAAAACTGGGTCTGGAAAAACAACTATTGCACAATTAATGTGTAGGCTTTACGAAGTTGATAAAAACGGTAGTATTAAAATTAACAATATCAACCTAAATGATATAGAGCTAAAAAATTTTCGAAAAAAAATGGGTTATGTACCTCAGGACACTTTTTTATTCTCTGATACAATAACAAATAATATAGCTTTTGGTATGGCAAAAAAAGATTACACAATTTCAGAAATTGAAGTTGCAGCAAAAAAGGCTGGGGTATTAAAAGAAATAAAAAATTTCCCTGACGGTCTTAATACAAAAATTGGAGAACGCGGAGTTACACTTTCTGGAGGACAAAAACAAAGAATAGCCATTGCGAGAGCTTTAATAAGAAATCCTGATATCTTAATATTTGATGATAGTTTATCTGCAGTTGACACAGATACAGCAAATAAAATTCAGAAAGACTTAATTGAAAACAAAACCCCAATTTCAATCCACATTAGTCACAGAGTAAATTTATTATCGAATTGCTCGCATATTATTATTCTTGAAAATGGAAAAATTATTGAGCAAGGAAGTCACAAAGAACTTTTAAAAAGGGATGGCTTTTACAAAGAAATTTTTAATAAACAACAAATTGAAGAAAATTAAAATACTATCTATAGTTGTAAAAAATTAAAAAGGTTATTTATATTGCAACCGATTAATAAGAAAGCTTAATGATGGAAAATAATAAGGGACAAGAAAACTATAGAAACGAAATTTACTCTAAATCTGTTAGAGCTGGGAAAAGAACTTATTTTTTTGATGTTAAATCAACTCGTTCTGGTGACCATTACCTAACAATTACTGAGAGTAAAAAGAAATTTGATCAAGATGGGAATTTTCATTTCGAAAAACATAAAATTTTCTTGTATAAGGAAGATTTTGAAAAATTCAAAGATGGGCTTGTTGATGTTGTTGAAAAGGTTATCTCTTTAAATAATGAATTACCCCCTTCACAAAGTAATGAATCTTTAGAAAGCAAAAGTTTTAATAATTCAGAACTAGAAGACTAAGTTAAACGTTACTTTTTTTATTAACACATATCAAACGCTGTCAGTTTTATATAAGTGTTTGATTTACAGTAATTTTATTTACAAAAAACTACAAATAAATAACAAAAGTGTTTATAAGTAAAGCTTGTTTTTTACTTTAAACACACTTATGTTTAAAAATGGATTTAATGTTTAATTCGAATTAGTTGTTAAACTTTAAATTTGATTAATTAATTGTTAATCTAATGATAAAGGTCACTTTTTATGGTCATGGTTGTTTTAAGGCATTAGTAAATGGATATAATTTACTTTTCGATCCATTTATTAGTCCAAATGAGAATGCAAATCACATAAATATTGATGAAATTCCTGCAGATTTTATTTTAATATCACATAGCCACGAGGATCACGTTGCCGATGTTGAAACAATAGCTAAAAGAACTGGAGCCAAGCTAATATCAAATTTTGAAATTGTAGATTGGTTTTCATCTAATTGTGGATTAAAAAATGGGCATCCTATGAATCATGGCGGATCATGGGAGTTTGAATTTGGCAAAGTAAAATATGTCAATGCTATTCACAGTAGCACCTTTGCAAGCGGTGATTCTGGTGGTAATCCAGGAGGGTTTGTCATTGAAAGTAATGAGGGGTGTTTTTATTATGCAGGTGACACTGCCCTACACATGGATATGAAATTAATTCCAATGCAATTTAATTTAAATTTTGCTTTGCTCCCAATTGGAGATAACTTCACAATGGGCATCGATGATGCAATAATTGCAGCAAATTTCGTAGAAACGGATAAAGTTGTTGGCTTACATTATGATACATTTGGATATATCAAAATAGACCATCAAAAAGCAAAAGAAAAATTTAGAAAGAAAAATTTAACCCTTCTCCTTCCAAAGATAGGTGAAGAAATAACAATATAAATGGCAAAAATTATTACAATAGCAAATCAAAAAGGTGGAGTTGGCAAAACTACCACCGCTATAAATCTTGCAGCCTGCTTGGGTGTTTTAGATAAAAAAACATTACTTATAGATGCCGATCCGCAAGCAAACTCAACATCAGGAGTTGGGTTTAGTCAAAGAAAAGTAAAAAATGGTATTTATGATTGTCTAGTAAACAATGTTGATCCAAACGAAATTATTCTTAATACTAAAAGTCCTAATTTAAAATTACTTCCGTCACATATTGATTTAGTTGGTGCTGAAATTGAAATGATTCATTTAAAAGAAAGAGAGTATATTTTTAAAAAAATGCTTAATAGTATTGAAAATGATTATGATTACATTTTAATTGATTGTTCACCTTCTTTAGGACTACTCACTCTCAATGCATTAACAGCCTCTAAAAGTGTAATAATTCCTGTACAGTGTGAATATTTTGCCTTAGAAGGACTAGGAAAATTATTAAACACTATTAAAATTGTTCAAAATCGTCTAAATAAATCTTTAGATATTGAAGGAATACTCTTAACTATGTATGATACAAGATTAAGACTTTCAAACCAAGTTGTTGAAGAAGTCAAAATTCATTTCCAACAACTTGTTTTTGATACCATTATACATAGAAATACAAGGTTAGGTGAAGCTCCAAGTCATGGAGAAACAATCATTATGCATGACGCAAGTAGCAAAGGAGCTGTGAATTATTTAAACTTGGCAAAAGAGTTAATTACAAAGAATTTAAATTTTGAAGAAAAGTCCTACAATAAGCAAAATATTGAGTTAAATGGCGTCTAAAAAAAGTGCACTTGGTAAAGGTTTAAGTGCTTTACTAGAAAATTCGGATACTGATATTACTACTCGTTCCGATAATGACAACAAATTTTCTGTAAATTCAATTTCAAGAATAAATATTAGCGACATTACCCCAAATCCTTTTCAACCTAGAATGGACTTTGAAAAGGACTCACTTACTGAACTATCAAAATCAATCAAAGAACATGGAATAATACAGCCGATAACAGTAAGGAAACTAGGTAGGAATAATTTTGAGATTATCTCAGGTGAAAGGAGGTATCAGGCTGCAAAAATTGCAAGTATTGATGAAATACCATGCTATGTTAGAATTGCTGACGACCAAAGTATGCTTGAAATGGCAATTGTAGAAAATATTCAAAGAAAAGATTTAAATCCTATAGAAATTAGTTTAAGCTACCAAAGATTAATTCACGAATGTAATTTAACACATGAACAATTAAGTGAAAAAGTAAGTAAAAACAGATCGACAATTTCAAATTATTTAAGATTACTTAAACTTCCTGTTATCGTTCAAAAGGCACTAAGAGAAAACATTATTTCAATGGGACATGCTAGGGCATTACTTTCCATAGAAAAGGAGAGTGAAATTATTAGTGCTTTTAAACAAATTGTTAATGAAAAACTTTCAGTCAGAGCAGTAGAAAAAAAATCTATCAAAAAAAATAAACCATCAAAAGCTGTTTTGAGCAGATATGAATTAAGAATGCAAAACAACTTAACATATCACTTTAACTCTAAAGTCAAAATAAATAAAAACAACAAGGGTGGTGGACAAATAACGATTTATTTTAATAACGAAGATCAACTTAATGATATATTAGATAATTTTGAATAATGTTAAGATATCTGTTTTTATTATCTACTGTTATTCATTTAAGTTTTTTTTCATCTGCCCAAGACTCTGATTCTATAAACAGGAAAGAATTTGTACACAGAAGTACTGTAATGTCTGCATTATTACCAGGTCTAGGTCAAATGCACAACAATATTATAAAACCAGAAACTATAACTTCTCATTTGTGGTGGAAACTGCCTATAATCTATGGAGGAATTTCAGCTTCAACTTACTTTTTTATTTATAATTTTAATGAGCACAATATTATAAAAAATGAAAGATTAAGACGAATTGATGGAGAGCAACCATTTAATTATGTTGATTACACAGAAGATAATTTAAGCGTATTACAAAGTATTTACCGAAGAAGAAGAGATCTTACGTTTATTGGTCTTTTGGGAATTTATTTATTACAGTTAATTGATGCTAATGTAGAAGCACATTTATTTTTATTTGATAGTAGTGATAAATTAACCTTTAATTTTGGACAAGTGGAACGGAATATTTACTACAGTTCTGTAAATACATTTTTAACAATTAACTATTCAATAACTAAAGAAAAACATAAAATAAAAAAAATCTACGATTAGTTTTTATTTTACAAACCTCTTTATATGGAAAGATATGATTTATGTATTATTGGCGCTGGTCCATCAGGGTATGCGGCAGCAATGAGAGCAGTTGATTTTGGGAAAAAAGTAGTTTTAATTGAAAAGGATAAAGTCGGAGGTGCAGGATTATACAACGGGGCTTTATCTTCCAAAACAATGTGGGAGCTTTCCCAAAAGTTAAGAACAATAAATGAAGGAATAGAGTCTGTTGGCCGAAAAGGTGTTGAGGTTTCATGGAGCGATGTACAGAAAAATCTTCAGCAAGCTACCTTCGATAGAAAATTTCAATATTCGTGTCACATTAAACTTCTTCAATCCGAAGCATTAAATGATATTTTTAAATATGAAAGGGGTTTAGGTAGTTTTATAGATAATCATCACATTGAAATTCTAAAACCAAATAAAATTAAAAAAATTATTTATGCTGAAAATGTAATTATAGCTACTGGGAGTAAACCAAGGTCACTACCAAATATAAAAGTAGATGAAAAAATAATAATGACTAGTGATGGTGTTGATCACATGAAGGAATTTCCAAAAAGTATGGTAATTGTGGGTGCTGGTGTAATAGGCTGTGAATATGCAACAATATTTTCAAATTTTGGTAAAACAAAAGTATACCTTATAGATAGATCAGACAGAGTACTTCCATTTGAAGATGAAGATATTTCTGACCTTATTAGCAAAAATTTAAAAGAAAAAGGTGTTACTATTCACAGCAAAGCTAAACTTGAAAGATTGATACAAAAAAATGGCAAAGTTGAGTATGAATTATCATATGTAGACGGTAGAAAAGAAATTATAACAGTAGAAAAAGCACTACTTTCTGTTGGCAGAAAATTAAATATTGATGGTTTACACATGGAAAAAGCAGGTGTTTCAAAAAGTAAAAGAGGAGTTCATATAGGCGATTTAAATACACAAACTAACGTACCAAATATATATGTTGTTGGCGATGCAAGTGGTCACATTTCTTTAGTAAATGTGGGAGAATTGGAAGGAAGATACGCTGTAGAGAAAATTTTTTCAAAAAAGTCATCACCTATCAATTACAGCAATATATGTACAATTATGTTTTTGCAACCCGAAGTCGCATCAGTAGGAATGAATGAAAAAAATTGTATAGAAAATAATATTCCAATTAAAGTAGTCAAGCTAGATTATTCGTGTATTGCTAGAGCAATTGCAATGCGAAAAACGGAGGGGTTTTTCAAGATAATAGTTACAGATGATGAAAATATGAAGATATTGGGAATGAGAGCAGTTGGTGAACATGCATCTAGTGCAATTCAAGGTGTTGGACTATTAATGAAAATGGATGAAAATATTCACGAGCTTGCAGAAATGGTTCATCCACACCCTTCAATTATTGAAGGTGTTCAAGAATGTGTTAGAATGTTATTGAACAAATCTGTTTTTAAATCATCTATTTTCAAAGATAAATTATCTTGCTACAGAAGAAGAAACGGAGTTATAGAGCATCTACAACGACTTTAATTTTTTCTATTTGTTTAAATTTTATAAGACTATAATTAACGATTATCATCAAAAAAAATGTAATCGTCAAAAAATACTTTTTTTTCTACTCAAATATTGTAATTTATTGATGTACATAATTACATTTGCCCTGAAATATTTTAACCATGAGATATCTATTAATTTTATCACTTTTTTTTCTTTTTGGAACTAACTTTTCTCAAAGCCATTTTAGCTTTAATTACCAAGCTATTGCACATGACCCTAATGGAGATACTTTAAACAATGAAAATTTTCAAGTTAAAGTTGGTATTTACTCCGACACATTAAGCACTCCAGATTACGAAGAAGAACATATTGTAACATCAAACAATTACGGTCTTTTCAATTTCAGAATTGGTGAAGGTACAGCTATTACTGGCAATGAAATTTTAGACTTAAACTGGAATAATATTGAAGATAATTACTTTCTTAAAATTTTAATTAGCCATAATGGTATTGTAAATGATTTTGGTTTCTCTACTTTAGCTTCAGTACCTTATTCCTTAAGTTCTATTTACTCTTATGATTCAAAAACTGTAACTGGAAATAGTGTTGGAACCGATGTTCCCGAAAATGCCATTTTCAAGGATTCTCAAGCAATTGAGACGTTCTCTTATGATTCGTTAAATAGAACTATTCAACTAAAAATAGAGAATACGCCCTTAAAGGAAATAAACTTATCTTCTTTCGGACTTTCTGGACCAACTGGTGCTCAAGGTATTACAGGTCCAGCTGGTGCCAATGGTCAAGATGGGGCTCAAGGTCCAACTGGAGCTCAAGGCATTACAGGTCCAGCTGGTGCCAATGGTCAAGATGGGGCTCAAGGTCCAACTGGAGCTCAAGGTATTACAGGTCCAGCTGGTACCGATGGTCAAGATGGGGCTCAAGGTCCAACTGGTCCTCAAGGTGTTACAGGTGCCGATGGTCAAGATGGGGCTCAAGGAGCTACTGGTCCAGCTGGTGCTGATGGGCAAGACGGAGTTCAAGGTCCAACTGGTCCTCAAGGTGTTACAGGTGCCGATGGTCAAGATGGGGCTCAAGGTCCAACTGGTCCCCAAGGAGCTACTGGTCCAGCTGGTGCTGATGGGCAAGACGGAGTTCAAGGTCCAACTGGTCCTCAAGGTGTTACAGGTGCTGATGGTCAAGATGGGGCTCAAGGTCCAACTGGTCCCCAAGGAGCTACTGGTCCTGAAGGTCCTTTAGTTGAAGGTGAACAAGATAGAGATATTCTAATATGGAATCAAGATTCCGAAAATTGGGAACCAACTTCTTCCTCAGAATTAGATAACCAAAATATATTCATTAATGATGACTCTTTATTGATTGAAAATGGCTCTGGAATAAGTCTGGACAATTTAACAGATAAGGATTGGGCTATAGATGCTGAAAATGGCAACATGTATAGTTCAAATTTTGGAAAAATAGGTATTGGAACTGATAATCCAAGATCTAACTTACATGTAAATTCAAATGATAATTTATTT